>Ga0181536_10000145_pt1 | contig 79399 bp, 71 predicted proteins | sample PEATcosm2014_Bin_41_FD_121105 | JGI IMG/M metagenome (GOLD analysis project Ga0181536, IMG submission 121105) | Peatland microbial communities from MTU Mesocosm Facility, Houghton, MI, USA - PEATcosm2014_Bin17_60_metaG | ecosystem: Environmental > Terrestrial > Soil > Wetlands > Peat | place... | reverse complement strand
GATCACCCCGTCGAGCTGGATCGGTACCAAGCTGATACCCCACACAGCCCTCAACGTCGTGATGCAGCAGGGCCAACTGTCCTCGGTGCCGACCTTTGCTCAGTGGACCCAGGGCCAGTCGGTGCCCGGGTGGAGCTTGAACAAGAACAAGGCCGTCGCCTGGACGTCCGCCTTCGAGTACGACGGCTGGGCTTACCCGAGCACCGAAACGGGCGCCTGCTCCTGAACGGGTGCCGCCGATGGTTCAGAGCCCTCGGGGGGTGAGCGCCCTGAAGGTGTCGGCATAACGATGCTGGCGGTAACCGTCGTGTCGTTGAGCAGGAGGAGGATATGTCGCCACTGAGGTGACCGGTGAAATGTCACCTACGGCCGCGGGAGAGTGACACTCAGGTTCGCATGGGCGGGGGACATGCTTGATCTGGTGCCAAGCGGTGGAGCCCGGCGCCGGACAGCTGTCCTGAGCCAGCCTCGTGCTGGATCTGCTCTCGGTGAAGTTCGCCCAGGCCATGCAGGAACCTGCCAGAAATGCCGAGCCGACCATGTAGGTGTGGCTGCAGTGCTTAACGCAGGGGGGCGTCACGATGTCGCACAGGGGGAAGTCGCATCTCGTCATCATGTTCACGGTGGGGCCCGAGGACGTGGCCGAAGGAGATCGAATCTTCGCGAGCCACGGCGAATGGATGAAGGGACATCCCCGCGAGGGCGATGTGGCACTGCTGGACTACTCCATCTCCAAGGCCCCGGAGCTGTCGAACCCGCTGGACCCGAGCTCTGAGCCGACCGGCAAGACGATCTTCGTGATCGATGAGTTCTACGAGTCACCGGCCGGCATTGCCAGGCATTGGCAGCAGACGGGCAGCTGGCCGGAGTTCCCCATTGCGGTCGAGTGGATGGCCAAGGCCAACATCGTGACGCTGCACAACGGCGCTGTTGTCCAAGGACTCTGGTAAAGCGGGGTTGACGCGCGCCGTCACCAGCGGTGCAGGGGGTTGCCCCCCGCCTCGCGAGCGGCGCACAACATATTGACGGCGCCTCCTCGGTTCCTTGACGCCGGGCACCGCGCCACGGCCGGCGATCCGCGATCTTGTCTGAGAACCGGTCGAGCCGTGCTTGGGCCCGGTCCATGGTCTCGGCGGTCATCGTCCGCCAGAAGCGCTGGGTGGCGAAGTGGACGGACTTCTCGACGGATCCCTTCCGGCTGCCACGCCTCGGCGGACAGGCGATGACGCTCACGCCGTAGTGCTTGGCGACGGGGACGAAGCTCGGCTGGACGGCACCGGTCTTCGGGTCGACGATCGTCGCCATGCGGTCGGTCCGCCAACGCCGGGCAGTGCCTCCGAGGCGGCGCAACACCCCGTCGAGTGCCTCGATGAGGTATGAGCAGGTCTGGTGATTCTTCAGTGAGCGCGGTCAGCCGTAGCCGACGCCGACCTCCCTCGATCGACAGAACAAGGATCTGGCGCGATCAGTGCTCCCGCGTGTCCCACTCACAGCCGCGCCCGGGTTGCGTTCGGCAGGGCCCTGGTGCCGCCAGCCACCCACGCCATTTCGGCGGCGCAGCATTAGCGGGAGCCTCCGAGAAGAGAGCCGTCGTCCGTGGAGAGGGAGCCGTCCTCCGCGGTACATTGCCGCCAGGAGGTTGAACATGAACTACCGCAGCTTGGGTAGGACCGGCTTGCAGGTGTCCGAGCTCGGTTTCGGTGCCTGGGGGATCGGAAAGACCATGTGGCTCGGGGCCGACGACGACGAGTCGTTGCGGTCGCTGCGCCGGGCGATCGAGCAGGGTGTGAACTTCATCGACACCGCACTCGGCTATGGGGATGGTCACAGCGAGGAGCTGGTGGGCCGGGCCGTGCGAGAGGCGGGGGTGGTTGTCCACGTTTCGTCGAAGGTGCCCCCCAAGAACGGCGAGTGGCCGGCTCCCCGGGGTGTGCCGGCCGCCGAGGCGTTCCCGGCCGAGTGGGTCGTGGAGTGCACCGAGCGAAGCCTGGCGAACCTCGGGCTCGAGACGATAGACGTGCAGCAGTTCCACGTCTGGTCGGACGAATGGGTTGGCCAGGGCGACTGGATGGACGCGATCGAGCGCCTACGTTCGCAGGGCAAGATCCGTTACTTCGGCGTCTCCATCAACGATCACGAGCCCGCCAACGCGGTGGCGCTCGTCAACTCGGGGGTCGTCGACAGCGTGCAGGTCATTTACAACATCTTCGACCAGAGCCCCGAGGAGGAGCTGTTCCCGGCAGTCGAGGCCGAAGGCGTCGGTGTCATAGTCAGGGTGCCCTTTGACGAGGGTGCTCTCACCGGCACGATCAACCCGGGGACCGAGTTCCCCGAAGGCGACTGGCGCAACGGCTACTTCGGCGGCGACCGAAGACGACAGGTCTCCGAACGCGTCCAGGCCATCACGAAAGACCTCGATGTCCCGGTCGAGCGCCTCCCCGAAATAGCCCTGCGGTATTGCCTTTCACACCCCGCCGTCTCGACGGTCATCCCCGGCATGCGCTCTCTGCGCAACGTCGAGGCCAATGTTCGTGCGGCCGGGCTGGGCCCGCTGTCCGCGGAGGAGCTCGAAGTCCTTCACCACCACCGCTGGGTGAGGAACTTCTACCGGGCCCCCTAGTACCCGCTCGGCGAGCCGCACGCCGTCGGTTCGGGCTGACCGATGGCGGATGCCCGACGACGGTCTGCGCAGCAGGTTCAGCCGGCCAAGTGCCGCGGTGGCCCCGGGGCTGGGAGGCACTCAAGGTGTCACCGAGGTGGGCCGATACTTCAAGCAAGCCGTACGTGCGCGACCCCCAGCCTCCCCCCTGTCTGGGGGTCGCTCCACAACTACGCGAGGCTCCGGCAGCATCCCCCGGAAGACGGCCTGCGCCGGCCGCTTCCGAAGGGATGTGCGGTGGTGCCCGTTACGAAGTGGGCGCTTTCAGCTCCGGAGAGGAGGACTCGACCTCCTTGGGGACCGATGACATGGACAGGACCCAGTAGATAACGGCGGAGACGATCAGCCCAAAGGCCCAGCTGAGGTCGGCGCCATGGGTGGCGTTCGAGATCGGCCCTGTGTATTTCGGCCAGCCGTACGCGGCGTCGATCCACATCATCGCCGCGAACATGCCGGCGGCCAGCGATACGAGGGCCTTCCAGTTGAAGCCGCCGTTGCGCCAGTAGACGCCGCTTCGCTTGGCAGCCAGCGAAATGACGTCGTAGCGGCCACGACGCAGCAGGTAGTCGACCAGGAGGACGCCGAACCAGGCGCCCAGCCAGATCACGATGTAGTCGAGGAAGCCTTCGAGGTCGTTGTAGAAGTTGCCCTTGAAGATCACCAGCGCCGTCACTCCACCGCAGATGACCGTGTCGATGAGCACGCAGCCCCACCGCTTGAGTGGGATGCCGATCGCCTGCAGCGTGACTCCGGAGGAGTACATGTCGATGGAGTTGATCGCCCACAGCTGCGGGAGGGCGAGGATCATGAAGGGCCAGAAGAACCAGCTGGCGAACGCCGCCGGCACGGCGGCCTCCGCTGTGACCTGAGGGCTCACGAGGTAGGCAGCGGCTCCGAGGAGCTCGAGCAGGATGGAGGGAATCGCCCCGCCGAGGGTTGCAGCCCAGAAGGTCTTCATCTTGGGCGTGTCCACGGGAAGGTACCGCGAATAGTCAGCGGCGTTCTCGGTCCAGCCGAGCCCGCCGGCAGAGACGATGAGCACTAGCCCGGTCGTCCAGAGCCACCATGAGTCGGTGCCCTGGGTGTGCAGGCTGGTCAGGTGTGCGTGCGGTATTACGAGGCATGCCATTATGACGAACACGACGATGAACACGAAGGACAGGTAGCGCAGCACCTTGGTGATCGTCGCGTGGCCGAGGAAGGGCACGATGAACTGAATGACCACCGCGAGGACGATCACGGCGACCTTCGCGCCTGAGTCGAGCACCGTTCCTTCTCTGTGGAACATCGCCTCGATGATGAGCACGATGATGACGATGCCCTCGATCTCGAAGCCGACCTGGGTGATCCAGTTGAACAGGGAAGGGGCGCGGTTGCCGTTGCGACCGAAGGGAGCCCGGCTCACCATGAACGCCGTCGTGCCCGTCGCAGGCCCGGGGAGGCTCGCGATCCCGAGAACCACGTACATGAGGTTGCCGATAAGGATCGCCCACACGGCTTGCCAGAACGTGAGCCCGAACGAGACGATGAGGGCTCCGTAGACGAGGAACTCGACATTCCAGATCGCCCCGGCCCACATGAAGAAGAGACCCGAGGGGCGCATCTTCCTGTCCGACTCGGGGATCAACTCGATGCCGCGCTGCTCTAGCTTGCCCGCTTGGTAGCCCTCGGTACTCGGGGGAGCATCGAGGGCTAGACCCCCACCGCTGCCGCCGCCGGTCACGGCACCCGCGCTGTCGGCTGGCGTCATATCATCCATAACCTCTCCTTTCCCTGGGCAATGCTGATGTTCCCCTACTCACACCACCAATTTCGCGGTCTTGGGTTGGCGCGACAGAAGCCATATCCCGCGCAGGACTTCTTGCACGCGTTTCGCGTGTTGCCCGGTCCGCTGCACGTGACGGCCTCTTCTCTCACAGCCTCGGGGTCCGCACGTCCACAGGCTAGGGCCGAAAGACCCTCAAGGGAAGGATGAACAGGGGTCCTTGTGGCCCTTTCGGGGGCGGTCTGCGACCGAGCTCAGCGCTCGGCTCCCGTGACCGTCTCCGACTGCATCGTGAGCGCGTCCAGAACGGGGATCAGGACCTCAACACCGAGTCCGGGGCCGGTGGGGACTTCGATGGCGCCGTCGTGGAGCAGGAATGGGGGAGTGATGTCCTGGCGGAAGTAGCGGTCCGTGGCGGAGATGTCACCCGGCAGTGTGAATCCGGGAAGCGAGGCGAGCGCGAGATTCGCCGCGCGGCCGAGCCCGGTTTCCAGCATGCCGCCGCACCACACGGGGACACCTTTCGATACGCACAGGTCGTGGACCGCACGTGCCTCGAGATAACCCCCGACGCGCCCCGCCTTGATGTTCACGACCGAACACGCTCCCATCGAGATGGCACCATCAGCGCTCTGGGCCGAGACGATCGACTCGTCGAGGCACACCGGCGTCACGATGCGCCGTGCCAGTTGCGCGTGGCCGACCAGGTCGTCTTCGGCCAGGGGTTGCTCGATGAGCAGCAGGCGGTACTGGTCGAGCTGGGCGAGGTGTTCGATGTCAGCTCGTCGGTAGGCGGCGTTCGCGTCCACCTGCACCATGAGGTCGCCTCCGAAGCGGTCCCGGACCGCTTCCACCGGTGCCAAGTCCCAACCGGGCTGGATCTTGAGCTTGACCCGCCGGTATCCGGCGTCGAGGCACTCGGCGACTGAGTCCAGCAACTCGGCGACCGAGCTCATGATGCCCACAGCGACCCCAGGTGTCACCGTGCGGGCGACACCGCCTAGGAAGGTGCTGAGCGAGACGCCCGCCGCGCGCAGCTGCGCGTCCAGCACCGCCATCTCCACAGCGGCCTTGGCCATGCGGTGGCCCTTGAATTCATGCAGGAGCGGCTGGACATCGGAGGCGCTCAGATCCTTTGCGCCAAGCAGTCGCGGCCCGAGGTAGCGCCTGAGCGTGAGCCAGGCCGAGTCGACGTACTCCGAGCAGTACAGAGGATCGGAGCCTGCGACGCACTCGCCCCAACCTTCGCCCTCGTCGGAGTCCACGCGGACCAGCAACGCTTCACGGGCGGACTCGGTTCCGAGCGCCGAGCGGAAAGGGGACACCAGCGGCAGGCGGACGCGCCGCAACTCGATGGCGTGGAGGTTCATGGCTGGGCCATCGTGTTGCCCACCATCGTGTAGGTGAGGAAGACGACCGGCAGCAGGCAAGCGAACACAATGACCACAGCGGTCCGCGTGCGCGGGCGCGCGATCTTCGCCACCGCGATGAGGACCGGGAACGCCCAGGTCAGAAGGCGCGGCTTGAACCCGAGGTTGTTGCTCGAGAACAGCAGCAGCACCACGCCGAAGCAATAGGCGTTGACACAGGCGGGAAGTCTTGCCCGCCAAAGGGCCAAGACCCCGGCGGCAACGGCGGCCAGTCCTATCCACTCCAACCAGCCGGGACCCTGAAACCCGATCGTCCCCGGATGTCGCAGGAGACCGAGGAGGGACCGCCCGAAGTCGACTGAGACTGCCCAGGCCTGGCTCTGGAGGTGCCAGTAGAACATCAGGTCGTGATAGCGGGTCGCGACGAAGATGAGGTAGGCGACAAAACCCGTTGGCACGAGGAGCATTGTGCACAGCGCGCGAGGAGGCTCACGGTTGCGGACGGCCTGGACGGCGCGCACCGCGGCGCCCAGTACCAGCGGCAATGCGAGAGGGCTCGTGGCGGTCGCGAACGCTCCGACGACGCCCGCCCAGAGCCACCTCTCGCGCAGCATCAAGAGCAGACTGCCGGCGGTGAGGGCCAGCCCTATGCATTCGCAGTAGAACAGGCCCCACGAGACGCCCATGCCCGGGAACAGCGCAAAGAGCACTGCGGCGTTCCAACCCACGGCCTGGTTGACAAGCGCCGTGCCGAGCCGCAGGACAAGCAGCGTCGCCGCCGCGCCGCCGAGGATCGACACGACCAGGGCGGCTCCGACGCCCGACAGTCCGAAGGCACTGAACAAGCGGATGAAGGCGGGGAACACCGGAAGGAATCCAGCCGCGCTGTAGGTCAGCTGGCCCCCCGAAGTCGCAGCGACCGGTGGATAGCCGTGGGCGGCGACGACGAGGTACCACTTCGAGTCCCAAGAGCGGAGAGGCCCGCTGAGATTCGAGCCGTAGTTGAGGCGTGCCGCGACCACATCTGCGACCAGGAGCGCGACACGCACGAGCGCGTAGATGCCGAGGATCCGAATGCTCGGTCGGATCCATCCCCGGGGCCCTGCGGGGCGGCCGGCCCCGGCCCGATCGGGAGTCGGAGTGCTCAGATCGCGAGTCGGGCCGGTTTCACCAGGGGCCGGTGCCGCGTCCGCGACGATCACGTCAAGGCCCGTCGGACCTGGGTCGTGCGTTTCTCCATCGCCGGGCACGGTCCGAGTCTGGCCCGTCCGGCTCGTCGCTGCCCGTCGCGGCGCCCGGGTGGCGCATCGCGTGGCGCGTCCGGGTGGCGCTCCGGGCTGCGAACCGTCCGTTTGCAGGGGCCACAACGACGGCTGCACCGCTCGCGCCCCGCTTGTCGGCGGTTCTACCCTCTGTCGTGTGACCTGGCTCGAGTCCTTGTGGCCCCGCGTTCGCAGCAGTGGGCTCAAGGCCGCTGCCCTGGTAGTCGTGGCGGCCGCGATCGCAGGTTGCGACTCGGCTGCCTCGGGGAATCGACCCACGACGACCAGCACCCCTGCGGTCACGACGACCAGCACCCCTGCGGTCACGACGACCAGCGCCCCTGCGGTCACGACGACGACGCAGCCTGCATCCCGGCCGCGGATTGACGACGGCTCGCTCGGCAGCCAGGCGACCCGGCTCGCGTGCACCCTGCTCAGCAGGGCGCAGATCCAGGGCCAATTCGGTGGCTCCGTAGGTCGCGCGATACCGACCTACCCCTATTGCATGTGGCTGGTCGGCACCGACGCGTTCCTTGCTCTGGCGGTGGAGCCACGCACGTCGTTCCAGACCGCCACGCAGTATGTGGACACGCTCGAGACGGTCAGCGGCCTCGGCCAGGAGGCGGTGATCGCCAATAACCGGTACCTCTACTTCACCCTGTCGGATACCTCCTACTGGTTGCTCTGGCAACAAGTGGGTGACTTCTCTCAACTGCACACGAGCCAGCTCGTCGCCTTGGCCCATGACGTGCTGGCTCACGCCCCGGTCAAGGCAGCTTTGCCAGCGCCCGTGCTCGGCCGGGCTGGACCGCCGGTCTACTTCGCCGGCGACTCGACTGCTGCCGGCCCCGAGTGGGCCTGGGACACATACAACGCCAAGTCGCCGGAGTTGAGAACCTTGGCGGAATACCAGGTCGGCACGGGTCTGGTAAGTCCCGAATTCTTCGACTGGCCGCGTCATCTTCTCGCGGTCGTCGCCGCGCTGCGGCCGCAGCTGGTGATCTACATGGGCAGCGCCAACGATGGGCAGGACCTGTTGGTCGATGGTGCCTTCCAGCCCGTCGGGAGCCGGTTGTGGAGGTGGTCCTATGCCGCCAGGGTTGCAGGGATCATGGCTGCGCTCGTTCGCGAGGGCTCCAGAGTGCTCTGGATCGGAGAGCCGGCGATGCAGGACGGGCAACTGTCGGCTTACATGCAGGTGATCGACGAGGTCTGTGCACAGCAGGCGGCCAGGCATGCCGGCGTGAGCTTCTTCAACCCCGGTGCGGTGCTGAACGGTCCGCACGGGAGCTACAGCGATACCGTCCTGATCGACGGCCACCGGACTGTGGTGCGCCTCGACGGCGTGCACCTGAACATGGCGGGAAGTATCTATGTCGCCAACTACATTGCCGCTTATGTGGCCCGCATCCTCTATATCGGGGCTTGGAAGAGGCCCGCTTGGAAGCTCCCGCCGGTCCAGATGCGCGAATCGGTCTTCCGCGACGCGTGAGCCTTTGAACGAGCCCAGGGGCTCCGGTCGCCGCGCCGCTGGCGATCCACGAGCTTCGGTCGCGGCCCGCGCTCAAGGGTGCGGATAGTCTCGACCAGAGCCCGCTCGCCGGACGGGGAGATGGGAGATAGATGCGGGGGCGTCGCCTCGAGGCGGCACACCGAGAGAGCCTTGGGGGTATCGAATGGACACTAGACAGTCGTCGATTCCACGACCGAGTGGGGAGGACCAGCCCACCACCCCACCGGCCCTGAAGTCAGTCCAGGTTCCTTCGCGGCGGCGCAGGACCGCGGCCGCTGCGCTTTCTCCGCTCGTTCACAACCTGCTCGGCGGCGAGGTCCCGGTTCGCTTCGAGCTTTGGGACGGGAGTGGCTTTGGCCCCATCGACGGTGCGGGAACCATCCACGTCCGCTCGAGCGAAGCCTTGCGCTACATCCTTTGGGCTCCGGGCGAGCTCGGCTTCTGCCGTGCCTATGTCGCAGGCGACGTCGAGCTCTCCGGTGACCTGATCGCCATGATCGCCAGCTTGCATGCCGTAGCGCCCAGAGACTTGCGCGTGGGCCTACGCGCTTTGCCGGCCGCCTTCAGCGCTGCCTATCGAGCCGGTGCCATCGGGCTTCCGTTGCCAGCACCGCCCGAAGAGGCCCGCGCCAGAGGGTTGCGACACTCCCGGCACCGGGACGTCCAGGCCGTCACTCACCATTACGACCTCGGCAACGACTTCTATGAGCTCGTGCTCGGGCCGAGCATGACGTACTCGTGTGCCCGTTTCGCCGATCCGGTGATGAGCCTGGAACAGGCCCAGGAGTCCAAGCACGAGCTGATCTGCCGCAAGTTGGGCTTGCGCGAGGGCGAGCAGTTGCGACTCCTCGATGTGGGCTGCGGGTGGGGCACGATGGCGATGCATGCCGCGGCCGAGTGCGGCGCGACCGTCGTGGGCATCACCTTGAGCGAGGAGCAGGCCAGCTATGCCCGGCGACGAGTGGTCGCAGCAGGCCTGGGCGACCATGTGGAGATCCGTGTGCAGGACTACCGGGATCTCAGAGGTGAGCGCTTTGACGCCATCTCTTCGATCGGCATGTTCGAGCATGTCGGCAAGATCCGCACGGCCCAGTATTTCGAGACTTTGCTCAGCCTGCTGGAGCCGGGGGGAAGGTTGTTGAACCACGCCATCTCCGAGCCGGGGGGATCGAGGCTCAAGCCTTGGAGTTTCTTCGGCCGGTACGTGTTCCCCGACGGTGAGCTGCTCGACGTCGGCGAGGTCGTGCTCGCCATGGAGAAAGCCGGGTTCGAGTGTCGCGACGTCGAGTCGCTTCGCGAGCACTACGCGCGAACTCTTCGCTCGTGGGTGGCCAATCTCGAGGCGAACTGGGACGCGGCCGTCGAACGGGTCGGGTTGGCACGGGCGAGGATCTGGCGGCTCTACATGGCTGCGTCAGTGATCGGCTTCGAGGACGGTGGCATCGCCGTGTACCAGGTGCTGGGCGTTGTGCCCGAGGGCGGCCGGAGCGGGATGCCGCCCACCCGGCGTACCTGGGGCTGAGAGGCCGTCGAGCCGTTGGAGGGATGACACCTGGGTGCAGAGTCGGCGAGCGCCCGTCGAGCCGTCGGCGCGCTTGGGCGGAACCACTGTCCGGGACTACCGACCGATGCCCATGCGCGTGAGGCCTTTCGACCCTGGGCGACTTGCCGGGCGGGTCGTTGACTGAACCCATGTGTGCTGGTGGGAGCGCGCAACGGGCACGGCAGATCGAAGTCATCAGCGACGCGACACACAGGCGAGGACGAGGATCTTGACCTCGCCGAGACGGGCGGCGGCGGCAGGTGTCGTGCTCGTCGCGCTCGCCGCCTGCGGTTGGTTTGCGGCCGCCATGCCTCCGTTCGGCATCGAGTCGAGCGCTGTCACGTTCTCCGTGGCCGCTGCCATGCTCGCCGCAAGTGCGGTCCTGGCACAGAAGTACAGCCCGGCACTCGATCTGCCCGGGCGCGCGTCGCTCCGGGATGCCTCGCTGCGTTTGCGGGGCGCGGTCGCGTGGTCGCTCGCCGCTCTGGTGGCTCTCGCTGTCGAGCTGTGGGAGCTCTTCCACACTCCGAGGAGCCTCCACCCGACGCTGAGCTCGCTGGCGAACGAGGTACTCGGGCCAGGCCACCGAGTCGTTCGCGCCGCGGCCTTCGTGTGCTGGGGCGCGTGTGGCCTTGTCGTCTCGTCGCGCTCGAGGCGGCACGCGTGAACGTCGCGCTGTGGCTGGTTGCGGCCGGCGCGCTGTGCGCTTGTGAGGTGGCGGCTCGTAGCTTCGACCATGGTTGGCCCACCGCGGCGCAACTTCTTCGCAGCGCGCGAGAACACCTCGCCGGTCGGCTCGTTCTGGTCATCGCTTGGCTCTGGCTGGGCTGGCACGTATTCGCGCGTTGAGCTGTCCGCGGGCGCCCGCCGCGCTCTGGCCAATCGGCTATCCCGGCGCCCTTCGTAGAGCCGGCCGTCTGTTGCCCGTCGATCAGAGGTCCTCGAGCTCCTTGCCACGCGTCTCGGGCAACAGTGCAATCAGGGCTGTCGCGGGGATCGTGGCCGAGAACACGACAACTGCCGCGAGCCCGAAACGGTTGCCGATGTCGGCTACCGCGCCGAAGGCCAACAAGCCTGCGGTGGCTCCGAAGACGCCGGCCGCGATCGCCCACCCGGCAACCGAGGCCCGGACCGATGTGGGGAAGAGCTCGTTGACAAGCGAGCCGGCCGCGGGTGCAAAGACCGATGCGGCGAGCACCGCGAGTAGATAGCCGACCACGGCGCCCGGTCTCGACTGGCTGTAAGTCAGCATGCCCAACAGAGCCATGGCGATCATTGCTCCGCCCGTCGCAGGGCGGCGCCCGATCCGGTCGGCGAGGAAACGGCCGAGCAGCAGCCCGGCGAGCCCGGTGATCCCAGCGCAGGCCACAAGCAGTGCCGTTGTCGTGCCGGAGAGGCGGATGACATTCTGCGCGTATAGGAAGAAAAAGCTGTTCGCCGGCCCTGTCACCACCGACACTGCGAAGGTCAGGGCGGCCACGATCAACAACCGGCGCCGGAAGCGACGCCCCACCGCCCCGAGCACCGGCAGGGGGTGCTCCTTCGCGGCTGCAGCGATCTTGAAGCGGTCGGGCTCGACGACCCAGCGCGCGAGCAAAGGCAATGCCGCCAGCGGCACGAGGGCAAGCAGGACGACACCACGAAAGCCGAGCGTGCTTGCTCCCAGGCTGTGCACGATCGCGATCAGCCCCGACCCGATCCCGTAGCCGGCGGCTATGAGTGCGACCGCCTTGGCCCGCTGGGATGATGCCGTCTGCTCGGCGGCAGTGACCTGTGCCACGCCTGAGGTGGCGCTGAGCAAGGGCCGTCCGAGGGCGAAGATCGCCACGAACCACCAGTACGTCGGGCTGACGGCAGACATCGCCGTGAGTGTTAGCCCGACTGCGCAGGTCATGAGCATCATTCGGCGGCGCCCGAACCGGTCGGCCAGTCCCGCGAGTGGCAGACCGCCAAGGGACGCAAGGCGGAGAACGGCAAGCCCGATCCCGAGCTTGGTCCCCGACAGGCCGGCCTGCTCGGCAATCGTCGCACCATGGGTGATGTGGCCGAAATGCTTCGCGACGTCGCCGAGCGCCGCGACAGCCCCGAATTGTCCGAAACCAGCCGCCGCAGCGAGCAACGCCGCGCCCACTACGGCCGGCTCGCGCCAGGCGTGAAGGTGCAGCCGCGGACCAGGCGGTGTCGCTTGCGACGCCGCGTCGGGCTTGGCGCGATCAGCCATGGCGACGGGCCATCCGGAAAGGTAGATCGAGCCCGACGAGCCGAACCGCCGCAAGGGCTGCGACGCCGGCGATGTGCCACGGCCACGGCCCGAGGGCCTCGAGCAGGTTCCAACTGCCGGGCGCGCGTCTGCCGACGCAGAGCCCGATGCCCGCGGCGAGTGCGAGCAGAACGGCCACAAGATAAGGCACAGGGGTAACGACCCCCAGCATCGGGCCTCCTCTCCAGGAGCTCAGCTTTGCCGAGCGGCGCGCCCAGATGGTGTCAGAGCTCGAGATCGCTGCGGTAGGGGCGCGTGCGGCCTACGCTCAGTTGACCGGGCGGGTGATCAGCACCCGACTGTGGCGGTGGGGGAGCGTACCCACAAAGAGGTGATCGAGCATGGAGGTTCTGTCTGCTGCACACAGAGCCAGTGGTGGTGGAGGCCTTGTTCTCTTCGGGCTCATTCTTCTCGTTGTGGCCATCGTGGCTGCGGCGAAGATCCTCCCCAAAGTCGGCTACTCGGCCTGGTATGCGCTTCTGCTTTTGATCCCGGTGGTGAGTTTCGTGATGATCCTGGTGTTCGCGTTCTCGGACTGGCCGGTCGACAAGGAGCTTCGGCGCTATCGCCAGGGCGGGTACGGGCCCGGACCCGGCGGGTATCCGGCGCCGTCGTGGCCGGCCCAGCCGCCCCCGGGTTACGGCCCAGGCGGGCCCCAGTTCCCGCCGTCCGGCTGGCCGCCAGCGCCTGGTGGCTCGCCACCGCCTTGGCCGGGTGGCTCGGGGCAGTCAGCGCCGGGTGGCTCGCCGCCGCCGTGGCCAGGCAGCTAGGGTCCGGCCGCGCCGGGCGACCGAGTCCTCTTGATCCCCGCGGTGTGGCTGTTTGAGGTCTACGCTCGCACGGCAAGGCGGGTGGTCGGCGCCTGACCGAGGCGGTCCCGAGGCGCACCCGCGATAGGTGGCAGAAGATGCTCAACTTGGGAGCTGCGTCCGGGGCCGGTACTGGGGTCGTGGTCATCATCTACCTGGCGGTGGTCGTCGTGTCCGTCGTGGGTATGGTCAAGATCGTCACGAAGGCGGGTTACTCGGGGTGGTTCGTGCTCTTGGCATTCGTCCCGCTCGTGAACCTCGTGATGTACCTGGTGTTCGCGTTCTCGGACTGGCCCGTTCACAAGGAGCTTCGCCAATATCAGGGCGGGTACGGGCCCGGACCGGGCGGGTATCCGGCGCCACCGTGGCCGGCCCAGCCGCCCCCTGGTTACGGGCCAGGCGGTCCCCAGTTCCCGCCGTCCGGCTGGGCGCCAGCGCCGGGTGGCTCGCCGCCGCCGTGGCCGGGTGGCCCGGGGCCGCAAGCGCCGGGTGGCTCGCCGCCGCCGTGGCCAGATGGCTCGCCGCCAGCGCCGGGCGGCTGAATCGGCCGTTCATCCACGAGCTGGTAGCCGACACCAGGATTTGTCCGTAGGAGGGGACCGCCCTTGTCGCCGAGTTTGCGGCGCAAACGGCTCGCATAGACGCGCAGGTAGTGCGTCTCGTGCCCATAGCCGGGTCCCCAGACCTCGCGCAGGATCGTCCTGTGGGTGCAGACCTTGCCGGCGTTGCGAGCCAGATATGCGAGCAGGTCGAACTCCCGCGCCGTCAGCTCGACCGGGACCCCGCTGACCTCCACGACGCGCGAGCCGAGGTCCACATGGACGGGGCCCACCGTCAGCGTGGCAGGCGCCGAGGGCAGATTGCGGGCCGCCGCGTGCCTGAGCGCGACCCGGAGGCGAGCCTCCAATTCCTGCATCCCGAACGGCTTGGTGACGTAGTCGTCGGCGCCGCTGTCGAGAGCGAGCACCTTGCGCTCCTCGCTGTCGAGCGCGGACAGCACGATCACCGGCACTTCTGTCCACAGCCGAAGCCGCTTGCAGACCTCGACGCCGTCGATGTCCGGCAGCCCGAGGTCGAGCACGATGACGTGGGGCATCGCCTGAGCTGCGCGTGAGAGCCCTTCGGCACCCGTGTGCGCCACGGCGACCTCGAAGCCTCTTGCGTCAAGGCCGATCCGCAGCGCCCGCAGCAGAGCCGGGTCGTCGTCTACCACCAGGACACGCGTCACGGCGAGATCGTGTCCTCGGCGGGAAATCCGGCGGCGGGCCAAGGCGCTGCCGGCAAGGTGAGCACGAAGCGTGCCCCTCCTGCCCGTGTGGCTCCGACGCCGACGCGGCCGCCATGGGCCTCCACGAACGCCTTCGCGATCGCCAGCCCGAGTCCCGCCCGCCCGCCGTCGACTCCGCGGTGGAACAGCTCGAAGATCAGCTCACGCTGGTCGGGCGGGACCCCTGGGCCCGAATCGGAGACCGCGATCTCGATCTCGTCCGCTAATCCCGGCCTGAGCGTCGCCTCCACCAGGATCTCGGCATCGGGCGGGCTGTGCCGCGCGGCGTTCTCCAGCAGGTTTGCCAGAGCTTGCGCGATGAGTATGGGGTCCACCTCGAGTAAGGGAAGCTCCGGCGCCATGACCCTGCGTAGCCGCGAGGCGTCGAGCGAGCGTTCGACGAGTGCGACGGCCTCGTCGATGAGGTCGTCCACTGCGAGAGGCTCGCGTTTGGGCCGAAGAGCGCCCGCCTCGAGCCTCCAAAGGTCGAGCACGGTGCTGACCAGGCGCGTCAGGCGGTCGGTCTGCTCCTCGATCGTCTCGAGCAGGTCCCGGCGTGCCGTCTCGGGGAGCACGATCCCCGGCTCTCGGAGATCGGACACGGCGACCTTGATCGAGGCGAGCGGTGTACGCAGGTCGTGGGCAACGGTTCCCACGAGCGCCGCGCGCCACTCGTCGACCTCCTGGAGGAGCTCTGCCCGCAACGCCTGATCGCGCAGCTGGGCACGTTCGATCGCGACCGCGGCGTGGTTGGCATAGGTCGCCAAGAGGTCGCGATCGTGGAGGTCGAGCGCCCGGCCTCGCAACACGAGCAGCCCGACGGGGCGGCCCCTGGCCGTCAGTGGTATCTGGCGCAGCAGCGCGCCGGCGACGATGCTGCCAGTGAGTGACGCCGGCGTGCCCGGAGCCGGCAGGATGCGCTCGAGGGACTCGCCCCCGAGCTCGGGGCCGTCGGACGCGACGACCTCGAGGTAACCGGTCTCGCCGGAAGGAAGCAACAGGGCCACGGTCTCGAGGTTGAAGGCGCTCCGGACGCTCGAGGCGACGACGCCGAGCAGGTCCTGGACCGGCTTGTCTGCGACGAGGAACTCGGACAGCTCGAGGAGCCGCCGCGAGTCGGCTGCGTGCCGTGCCGAGTCGGCTCGAAGTTGCTGCAGCCACCAGACGACCCTCGCAACGAGCAGGACGACGGCCACGTAGACGATGAGCGCCAGCCAGTTCTGGCCGCTGCCTACCGACAGCCTCCAGTACGGCGGGATGAACACCACGTCGAGTACGACAAAGCCGAGAAGGACGGCGAGCAGTCCGACCCACGCGCCCCCGAACACCATGGCTCCGACGACCGGCAGGACGAAGACGAGAGCGGCTGCCGCGACGCTTACGTGGCTGCGAAACGGGAGCATCGCGGCGGTCGCAACTCCCATGCTCACGACAAGGGCGAAGACGCCGGCCATGAGACGGCGCCGAACGGGAGCTTGCTTCACGCCCGAGAGAGTCTAGGGCCCGGTCGTGGCCGGGACCCGCGGCGCTCTCCACCGCGGCAGGGCGGGAAGGATGTGCTGGGTATGTAACATTCGAGTTGCGTTTTGGTGATGATGCGCTTGTGCGCCAGCGGTCGGGAGGCCCACGTGATTTGTCTCGGCGGGGCCGGCTAGCCGTGCCCGGTTCTGAACTGGACGCCGATACCGGCGCAGCGGTGCAGGCGCGAGGGCTCACGAAGCGCTTCGGCGAGTTCACCGCCGTCGACGGAGTCGATTTCGACATCCAAGCCGGGGAGGCGTTCGGGTTTCTCGGCCCGAACGGAGCGGGCAAGACCTCGACGATGCGGATGATCGCCTGCCTCTCGCCGATCTCCGGTGGGAGCCTGCAGGTGCTCGGCCTGGACCCGATGCGCGACGGAGCACGAATACGGAGCCGGATCGGCCTGGTTCCCCAGGACGACACTCTCGATCTGGAGCTCACCGTAAGGGACAACCTCTATCTCTACGGGCGCTATTTCGGCCTCCCCAAGAAGCAGTTGCGTGAGCGCGTCGAGCAGTTGCTCGAGTTCGCGCGCCTCACCGAGCGGGCCGACGAGCGCGTGGATCCGCTGTCGGGCGGCATGCGGCGCCGGCTCACGATCGCGAGGGCCCTGGTGTCCTCGCCGGACCTGGTGATCCTGGACGAGCCGACGACCGGTCTGGACCCCCAGGCACGCCACTTGCTGTGGGACCGCCTCTACCGCCTGAAGCGGGAAGGCGTGACGCTCGTCATCACGACTCACTACATGGACGAGGCCGAGCAACTCTGTGACCGGCTCGTGGTCATGGACGCCGGGCGCATCGCGGCTGCCGGCTCGCCTCGTGAGCTGATCGAGCAGTGGTCGACCCGCGAGGTCGTGGAACTGCGTTTCGAGCCGGAGGGTCACCAAGCCCATGGCGACAGGCTCGCCGACCTCGCCGAGCGTGTCGAGGTGCTGCCCGACCGGCTGCTGCTCTACACAGATGAGGGAGACGCGACGCTCGACGCGGTGAGGTCTCGCGGCAAGTCGCCGATCGCGGCACTGGTCAGGCGTTCGACTCTCGAGGACGTCTTCTTGCACCTGACCGGCCGGAGCCTGGTCGAGTGAGCTTCACGACCTGGCTGCGGCCGCCTGGCGCGAACCCGTCACGCCGGGCACGCATGCCGCCGGCGCTCCGCGCGTACGAGTACAACCTCCTCGCGTACAAGCGAACCTGGAGGGGATCGCTCACCACGACCTTCCTCTATCCGGTGCTCTACCTCGCCGCGATCGGCGTAGGCCTCGGCCACCTGATCGATCACGGCTCGAACCAGGCCGTGGGCGGAGTGCCCTACCTCTGGTTCCTCGCGCCTGGGCTGTTGGCGGGGACGGCGATGCAGATCGGGGCGAACGAGTCGACGTACCCGGTGATGGCGGGGATCAAGTGGCTGAAGACCTACTTCGCGATGCTCGCCACGCCGCTCGAGGTGACCGACGTGCTCTACGGCCACCTGCTGTGGATCTTGACCCGTGTCGCCCTGGCCTCCGGCGTCTTCCTCGCCGTGATGGCGGCGTTCCACACGGTGCCTTCGCTCTGGGCCTTGGCGGCGTTCCCGGCCGCAGTCCTGACGGGCGCGGCCTTCGCCGCGCCGGTGATGGCCTTCAGCGCCACCCGGGAGACCGACCAGTCCTTCGTCGTGCTCTACCGTTTCGGCATCGTCCCGCTCTTCCTGTTCTCCGGGACGTTCTTCCCGATCGTGCAGCTGCCCGGATGGCTGCAGGTCGTCGCCCGCTGCACGCCGTTGTACCAAGGCGTGAGTCTCTGCCGCGGTCTCGTGCTCGGCCATCCCGGCGGTTGGGATGCCCTGGGGCACAGCGGCTACCTCCTCGTGATGCTTCTCGGCGGGATCCTCGCGGCGAGGGCCACCTATCGCGGGAGGCTGGTGCAATGAGGCGGGGCTCGTGAGCACCTCCGCCGCGCCGGGGTTCCCGTTGCCGCTGCGGGTCATCCCGCGGCTCGGCGTGGGTCGCGGCCGGGCACGCCTGCTGGTCGAGCGCAACGTCGTCGCATACCGGCGCGGATGGATATTCCTTGTGTCGGGCTTCTTCGAGCCGCTGTTCTACCTGTTGTCGATCGGTGTCGGGTTGAACCATCTCGTAGGCCACCTCGCCATCGGCGCCCGGTCGATCCCCTACACCGACTACGTCGCGCCCGGCCTGCTCGCTTCTTCGGCAATGAACGGCGCCATCTTCGACGCCACTTTCGGGGTCTTCTTCAAGCTCAAGATCGCAAAGACCTACGACGCCGTGCTGGCGACCCCGCTCGGGGTTCGCGACGTCGCCATCGGGGAGCTGTCCTGGTCTCTCATCCGCGGCAGCGTCTACTCGGTCGCATTCCTCACGGTGATGGCGGCGCTCGGGCTGGTCTCCTCCTGGTGGGCCGTGCTCTGCCTGCCCGGGGCCATGCTGGTGAGCTTCGCGTTCGGAGGCATCGGGATGCTCGGCACCTGTTACATGCGCAGCTGGCAGGACTTCGATCTGATCTCGCTCGCGATCGTGCCGCTGTTCCTGTTCTCGGGCGTGTTCTACCCGCTCTCGTTGTACCCGGGCTGGCTTCACGCCGTGGTCATGGTCACGCCGCTGTACCAAGGCGTGGCCCTGCTGCGCGGCCTCGACACCGGAGTGATCGGTCCGGTGCTCCTCGTGCACGCGTGCTACCTGGGCCTTCTTGGCGCGATCGGCCTGGTAGGCGCGTCCCGCCGGCTCGGGCGGCTGCTGCTTCCCTAGGGGGTCGTCGCAGGGAGCGGGACGGGGAAACAGGCGATCGCGCCATCCGGCACACCGCCCGAGCAAGCTCGCGGGTGCGCGCCGCCGGCCGGAGGTGGTGGTCGGGCCGACACGACAGAAGCGAAAGCTGACTAATGTCATCGCCTAAGTTCCGCGGCCTGACCGGCCGGGGGGGTTACTGGACCGGAAGACAGGAGACAGGAGATGGCAATTCAGCTGGGCGACGTCGCGCCCGACTTCACTGCGGAGACCACGGAGGGCACGATCAGCTTTCACCAGTGGCTGGGCGAGGGGTGGGGGATCCTCTTCTCGCACCCGAAGGACTTCACCCCGGTTTGCACGACCGAGCTCGGGGAGGTGTCGCGCCTGAAGGGCGAGTTCGACAGGCGCAACGCGAAGGTCATCGGCTTGTCGGTCGATCCGCTCGACTCGCACGCGCGCTGGGTGGGCGACATCGCGGATGCCACGGGCCACGCGCTCAACTTCCCGCTCATCGCGGACTCAGACCGAAAAGTGTCGGGCCTGTACGGGATGATCCACCCGAACGCGAGCGACACCCTGACGGTGCGCTCGGTATTCGTGATCGGCCCGGACAAGAAGGTGAAGCTGACGATCACCTACCCGGCGAGCACGGGCCGCAACTTCGAGGAGATCCTCCGGGTGCTCGACTCGTTGCAGCTCACAGCGGGCTACTCGGTCGCGACACCCGTCAATTGGCACGAGGGTGACGACGTCATCATCGTGACGGCCGTAAGCGACGAGGACGCAAAGAAGAAGTTCCCCAAGGGATTCCGGGCGGTGAAGCCTTACTTGCGCTTTACGCCCCAGCCCGACCTCTGAGCAGACGACCGGGCCGCACAGGGCCGAGCGCGTTCGCGCGACCGGCCCTGTCGCGCCCGGCGCGATGGCACCGGCCAGGTACGATCTGAGGGATGGCCGCGTTCACGGGCAGGCTGCTCCGCTGGCGGGATCGTTGCGTGGCCCTTTCGGTGCTCGAGCAGGATGCGCTCCTCTACCTCGTCGCGGCGGTCTTCGCGTTGGGAACCATCGCCCTGGCCGTCAGCGACGACTACCGCCAGTGGGCAGAAATGGCGCTCGGCCCCTATCTGATCGCGGCGGTCATCTGCTGGGGGGTGAGCCGCCGCCGCGCCCGCCGCGCCAATGCGGAGACGGGAAGGGCGGGCGACCGATTGCGCCGCTATCTGGTGCTCGGGCTTCTCGTGACAGTCGTGCTCGTGCCGCTCGGGGTCGAAGTGATCCTGCGTGCCGAGTCGAAGCCGGGTGCGCATGTCCAAAACGAGATAACAAGCATCGAGCAGTGCGCGGATCGAGTAGCGCACCACAAGAACTGCTACCTGTCCAACCCCAAGACCATCGGCACATCGCAGACGAGCCAGTCGGAGAACTCCTTCTTCCCCTACCTGCCAGGCATGATCCCCTTCGGCCTCGTCAATGCCACATCAGGGCCGCCCGAGTTCAAGGACGCCCGGCTGCCGCTCACCGGTTTCTCCCTGATCGTGATCGTCGGGGCGCTTCTCGTCGCGGAGACGACCTCGCGGCGGCGCTGGCGCATCTTCCAGGTAGTCGTCATCCTGCCCAGCGGAGCCCTGCCGATGGTGACCGGCGGCGACGACCTTCCCGTGATCGCGCTGATGCTGCTTGGAGTGGCTCTGGCGACCCGCCGAAGACCCGTCTGGTCCGGGTTGGCGATGGGGCTCTCCGCCACCCTCAAGTTCACCGCGTGGCCACTGCTGATCCTGCTGGTTCTGGGCGAGTGGGACCAGCGAGGTCGCCGGGCCATCTTGCGGTACTCGCTCGCGGCCGCGGCGGTCGTGGTCCCGGTCCTCGGCATCGGCATCGGCCTGGCCCCGCACGCGTTCTTCCTGAACGCGATCAGGTTCCCGCTCGGCCTCACGAAGGTGAAATCGCCGGCGGCCAGCCCGCTCATCGGTCAGGAGCTGGTGACGCTCTTCCCGGCGGCCAAGCCGGAGTTGATCACGATCCTCGCGCTCGTGGGCTTCGCGGCGGTGGGCTACGGGCTCTCCAGGTGGCCGCCCTCGAGCCCGCAGAGCGCGGCAGGCTTCAGCGGTGCCGCCATGCTGCTTGCCACCCTTCTCGCCCCGGCGACACGCTTCGGATACCTCATCTACCCGCTCGACTTGCTGACCTGGGCCGTCCTGCTCGGCCCATTTGCCTCAAGCGCCGCGGGCCAATTCCTGCATTCGGAGCAGTATCAGGAGCCTTCGTCGGGGACCTCGAACAGCCGAAGTCTGAGACCCATGACAGCTGAGGTCTGCCCGTCACCGGCCAGCGAAGGCGAAATCGCGGGATTGGCAGGCGTCACGACCACGCCTACCTCCCATTCGTAGCCGTCGGATCCGGTCCGCTGGGCAAGGACCTCGGTTCCTGCGCTCGGCAGCGGGTAGGTCCCGAGAAGCTTCCACCGGGCTCGCTTCAGCTCTGTTCGGTAGAACTTGACGAGCTCGGTGGACCCGGTGCCGACCTCGAAGTAGATGCTCCGGTCGTACTGGTCCACGCCCGCGTCCTGCGCGGTCGTGCTCACTATCCGCGCGCCATCCGGCACTACGAGCGCTTCGAGGACGTCTCGCGGCGGCACGCCGCCGCTCGAGATTCGCTGGAGAACCGGTGACGCGCCGATTGCCGAGAGGCTCACACCCGGCACGGGTGTCCCGAGGCCGGTGACGATCGACGGGGCCGCCTGCCCGCTGCCGACCAGTGCAACGGCGAACCCACCCAAGGTCAGGACGAGCGCGCATGCGAGGACCACGAACGCGGGCCGGAGCGACGGCGGCTTTGCACGGCGCGCCCGGACCCATTCGGGCATCTCTCCCGGGTCCAGCCCGAGGTCCGGCGTAGTCGTCACGGAGCGGCCTTTTCTGCAGGCGTGTTCTGAAGTATCGGGTTCGTCACGGGCGTCACCAGCAAGCCTAGTTGCGCCGAGTGTCGAACCGGCCGCCGACCTGACGCGACCCGCTGGTCCGCTCGCCCTCAGCAGCTAGATTTGAGTTATGTCCGTGGTCGATCCCGTGCTGGCCGGGTCGACTGCCGAGCCGGCCGAGGTACCTCCCGAGAATCCTGCCCGCGCCATCATCCCTCCGCCGACAGCGGAGGTCGAAGGCATCCTCTCGACGCTCAGCGCACGACGCGGCGATGAGGATCTCGACCTGGTGCGGCGGGCACACGCCTACGCGACGATGGCTCACAAGGATCAGTACAGGCTCTCCGGCGAGCCGTACATAACCCACCCGGTCGCGGTCGCCACGATCGTCGCCGATCTCGGCCTGGACACGGTCAGTGCCGCCGCGGCGTTGCTGCACGACGCGGTGGAGGACACCGGGGTCACCCTCGCCCAGATCGAGGAGGAGTTCGGTCCGGCGGTCGCGACCATCGTGGACGGCGTCACGAAATTGGACCGGCTCCGTTTCGACTCCAAGGAGGCACAGCAGGCCGCCACGATGCGCAAGATGCTCGTCGCGATGGCCACCGACTGGAGGGTCCTGGTCATCAAGTTGGCGGACCGGCTCCACAACATGCGGACCTTGTCGGTGATGCCCGAGTGGAAGCAGCGCCGGACTGCCGAGGAGACCCGGGACATCTACGCGCCCTTGGCGCATCGCCTGGGCATCCAGGAAGTGAAATGGCAGCTGGAGGATCTCGCGTTCGAAACCCTCCACCCCAAACGGTTCGCCGAGATCGCGCAGATGGTCGCAACCCGCGCTCCACGACGCGAGGTCGAGCTCGCCGAGGTCCTCGCGCTGGTGCGTTCCCGGCTTGCCGAGGCCGGCATCGAGGCGGAGGTCACCGGGCGCCCGAAGAACCTCTGGAGCATCTACGAGAAGATGGTCGTGCGGGGCAAGGAGTTCGACGAGATCCACGACCTGGTGGCGATCCGCGTGATCGTGACCGCCGAGAAGGACTGCTGGGCCGCATTGGGAGCAGTGCACGCTCTGTGGCCTCCGGTGCAGGGCAGGTTCAAGGATTACATCAACTCGCCGAAGTTCAACCTCTATCAGTCCCTGCACACCACCGTCGTCGGCCCGCGCGTCAAGCCTCTCGAGATCCAGATCCGCACCCAGGAGATGCACCGCCGTGCCGAGCACGGGATCGCCGCGCACTGGGGCTACAAAGAGGCAAGCGGCAGCGCCAAGCCCGGAGCCGCCGGCAAGCCGGTAGCCGCCGCCAAGTCCGGAGCCGCCGGCAAGGCGGGGGCCGCCGCCAGAACGGGGGCCGGTGCCAGGCCGGGGGCCCAGCGTGGCGCGCGCTCGACCGACGAGATCGCGTGGCTGCAGCGGATCGTCGACTGGGAGCGGGAGACCCCAGATCCCGTTGAGTTCCTGGAGACGCTCAAGATCGACCTCGAGCAGGACGAGGTGTACGTGTTCACGCCGAAGGGCCTGATCGTGACCTTGCCCGCAGGCGCGACCCCGGTCGACTTCGCATATGCGATTCACACCGAGGTCGGGCACCGGTGCGTCGGCGCACGGGTCAACCGCCGCCTTCTCCCGCTGGACTCGAAGCTGCACTCCGGCGACACGGTCGAGATCGTGACCTCCAAGGCCTCCTCGGCCGGCCCTTCGCGCGACTGGCTGCAGATCGTCACCTCGCCGCGTGCCCGCAACAAGATCCGGCAATGGTTCTCGCGAGAGCGTCGCGAGGACGCGATCGAGACCGGGCGCGAGGAGTTGGCGCGGGCGCTCAGGCGAGCCGGGCTACCGGTGCAGAAGTTGCAGAGCTCGCCCGCACTCGTCGCTGTGGCGGCGTCCATGGGCTATACGGACCTCGACTCGCTGCATGCAGCCCTCGGTGAGGGCCACATCTCCGGGCAGGCGCTCGTCCAACGCATCGAACGAGAGCTTCGCGGGGGTGAGGGCGAGGAGCAGTTGCCTTCGACCGCGCTGCAGCCCAGGCGGCCGAGCAGCCGTCGCGTATCGACGGGCATCTACGTCGAGGGCCTTGACGATGTCATGGTCCGCTTGTCCCGATGTTGCACCCCGGTCCCGGGAGACCGCGTGATCGGGTTCGTCACGCGTGGTCGCGGGGTTTCGGTGCACCGCGAGGACTGCGCGAACGCGATCGCGCTCGCCGCCGACGAAAAGGAGCGGCTGATCGAGGTGGAATGGGACGAGGACCGCACCGGAGTCTTCGTCGTCGCGATCGAGGTGAAGGCACTGGACCGCACCCGGCTGCTGGCCGACGTTGCCAAGGTGCTCTCCGAGCACCACGTGAGCATCATCTCCTCGTCGACCCACACGACGCCCGATAGGGTGAGCCGCATGCGCTTCGAATTCGAGCTCGCCGATCCCGAGCATCTCGACTTGCTTCTCGAGAATCTCAGGTTGCTCGACAGCGTCTACGACGCCTACCGCCTCATTCCCGGGAGGAGCGGTGCTCTCGCGCCGGCCGGTCGGTGACCAGCTTTCAGTCCCCTAAGGGGACCCAGGACATTCTCGCTCCCGAAAGCGCGCGCTGGAGTGAGCTCGTGGGGCGTTTCGCCCGCCTCGCGCGACAGTTCGGCTTCGGCCTTGTCGTGAGCCCGGGCTTCGAGGACGCGGAGGTGTTCCGCCGCAGCTCGGGAGACTCCTCCGACGTGGTCCGAAAGGAGATGTACGAGTTCACCGACCGGGGTGGCCGCGACATTGCGCTGCGTCCCGAAGGCACGGCCTCGGTAGTGCGTGCCTATGTGCAGCATTCCCCTGTGCCTCCCTTCAAGGCCTGGTACGCGGCGCCGATGTTTCGTTATGAACGTCCTCAGGCGGGACGCTTCAGACAGCACCACCAGCTGGGTGTCGAGATTCTCGGCACTGACGATCCGATGGCCGACGTGGAGGTGATCTCGTTGCTGGCCGCGCTGTACGCGGACCTCGGGCTGTCATCGCTGCGCCTGCGGGTCAACTCGCTCGGTGACAAGTCGTGCGCTCCCGGCTATCGCGAGCAGCTGTTGGCCCATCTGGAGTCGCACGGCGACGAGCTGTGCGACGAGCACCGCTACAAGTGGGCCGTGAACCCTCTGCGGATCCTCGACTGCAAACGCCTCGAGTGCCGGAAGGTGAGTGCAGGGGCGCCAAGGCTCCGTGACGCGTTGTGCGAGGACTGCCGCCGGCATTTCGCCGAGGTGCTCGGGGGGCTCGACCGGCTGGCGATCGGCTATGAGCAGGACGATTGCCTGGTGCGGGGACTCGACTACTACACGCGCACGACCTTCGAGTACGGCTCGGAGGTCATCGAGGGCGTCGGTGGCGGAGGCCGCTACGACGGCTTGGTCGCCGCGCTCGGCGGCCCGGAGGTGTCCGGCGTCGGTTTCGGTGCCGGTATCGAGAGGATCCTGCTCGCGTGCGACGCCGACGGCGTTCTATCCGCCGGCGACCTGCGGCTCAGCCGTGCGCTCGACGCGTTTGTCGTGGACTCGAGTGGAGCGGGGATCGCGCTCGAGATCAGCCACGAGCTGCGGGCGGCCGGCCTGGCCGTGGACCAGGCGTTCGACGGGCGCTCGATGAAGGCACAACTGAAGGCCGCGGACCGCTCGGGCGCGAGAGTGGCCTGCATCGTGGGTGCAGACGATCTCGCCGATGGGCTTGTCACCATCCGGGTGCTGCGCGGCTCGAACGCGCACCTGCAAGAGAAACTGGCCCGTGACGGGCTTGCGGCCCGTCTCTGCCAGATCACGGGGTCGCCATGAGCTTTGACACTGACGAGTGGTTGGTTCCGGCAGGGCTCCGCACGGCTTATTGCGGCGCCTTGCGAACCGGGGACACAGGGAGAACCGTCAGCGTCTGCGGTTGGCTGGCGCGCCGGCGCGAGCATGGCGAGCACCTTGCCTTCGTTGATCTCCGTGACCACACCGGGATCATCCAGTGCGTCGTCGACGGGGCGCGCGACCTGCGACCAGAGCAGGTGCTGCGCGTGACAGGCACCGTGCGGCCCCGCCCCGAGGGCACGGTGAACCCGGCGCTGTCGACCGGTGAGGTCGAGATCGGCGATTGCGAACTCGAGGTCCTCTCGACCGCCGAGCCTCCGCCGTTCTCCCTCGACGCGCGCTCGGAGACCGACGAGGCGGTACGGCTGCGCTATCGGTACTTGGACCTTCGTACCGACCGCATGCAGCACAACCTGAGGCTGCGCGCGCAGGTGAACAGCGCGCTGCGCAGGGCCATGGAGCGTCAGGGGTTCGTCGAGGTCGAGACGCCGATGCTCTGGACGCCGACACCGGAAGGAGCTCGTGAGTTCGCGATCCCGTCGCGGCTGCAGCACGGCTCGTTCTACGTGCTGCCGCAGAGCCCTCAGATCGCCAAACAGTTGCTCATGGTCGGCGGTCTCGACCGCTACTACCAGATCGCGCGTTGCATGAGGGACGAGGATCTGCGCGCTGACCGCCAGTTCGAGTTCACCCAGCTGGACATCGAGGCGTCCTTCGTGGGTCAAAGCGAGGTCCTGGGCTTCGTGAGCGAGGCGGTGATCGAGGCGGCGTTCGCGGTCACCGGCGAGCAGCCACCCGAGATCGTCACGATGACCTGGAACCAGGCCCTCGACAGGTTCGGGACCGACAAACCGGACCTGCGGTTCGGGATGGAGCTCGTCGATCTCGGTGACGCCGTCGCCGGCGCCGAGCTCAACGTCTTCAAGGCGGCCTGTGTGCGGGCCGTCCGCGTGCCGGGGGCGGGGGAGTGGCCACGGAGCCGTCTCGACGCGCTCGTAGAGCGCGCACTTGAGCTCGGGGCCGCGGGCCTGGTGTGGATGCGGGTGCTAGCCGAGCGCGTGCTGGAGTCGCCGGTCGCCAAGTTCGTCTCCGAGGCTCATCAGCGCCGGATTGTGGCCGCGACCCATGCCGATCCTGGCGATCTCGTGCTTATCGTCGCCGGTGAACGGGAACGCACGTGCAAGGTGCTGGGCCAGCTGCGCCTCGACCTGGGTCAACCGGCCATCAGCGAGCGGCCGCTCTGTTTCGTATGGATCACCGAGTTCCCGCTCTTCGAGGGCGTGGACGACGAGGGGCACCCGGTCGCGGCGCACCACCCGTTCACGATGCCGCACCCCGACGACCTCGACCTGCTCGAGAGCGATCCCATGGCCGTGCGCTCACAAAGCTATGACCTGGTCTTGAACGGCTGGGAGCTCGGGTCGGGGAGCATCCGAATTCACCGGGCGGACATCCAGCGACGCGTCTTCAAGGCGCTCGGGATCTCAGATGAGGATGCGGAGTCCCGTTTCGGTTTCCTTCTCGGAGCGTTCCGTTACGGGGCGCCTCCCCACGGTGGATTCGCCGTCGGCCTCGATCGCTTCGTGGCGATGCTGGCTGGAGAGGACAACATTCGCGAGGTGATCGCGTACCCGAAGACCCAGTCGGGAGCCGACCTCATGTCGGGCGCGCCGAGACCTCTCGCAGACAGGCAGCTGGCGGAGCTCGGAATCCGGGTTGTCCCGACCGGGGCGCCGGGCCCGAGGGGTTCGACCGGCTCGCCCGGGGCGCCAGGCCCGAGCAGGGTTGTCTCGCCGGGCTCGACCGGCTCGCCCGGGGCGCCAGGTCCGAGCGGAGCGTGACGCCGAGCCCGCCCAGCCGAGCGGGCAGCGGTCGCCCGCCCGACCTGTTCGACGTCGCCGCCGCAGACGAGCTGACGGTTCGAGCGCCGTTGGCGGCCCGCCTGCGCCCCACCCGCCTGGACGAGGTCGTCGGCCAGCGCCATCTTCTCGGCCCGGGAGCACCGCTCAGGGCCCTGGTCGAGGACGACCGGCTGAGCTCCGCGGTCTTCTTCGGACCTCCCGGAACGGGCAAGACGACCGTGGCGCGTCTGCTCGCCACCCACACGGCGCGCCGGTTCCGGGCACTCTCCGCGGTCGACGTGGGCGTCAAGGACGTGCGAAGCGAGCTCGACGACGCCCGCCGGGCCCTCGGTGCCGAAGGTCGTGGGACGATCCTGTTCCTCGATGAGGTCCATCGCTTCAACAAGGCTCAGCAGGACGCGCTCCTGCACGGTGTCGAGGAGGGCGTCGTCGTCCTGATCGGCGCGACGACGGAGAACCCGTTCTTCGCTTTGAACGCTCCGCTTCTCAGTCGTTCGACCCTCTGGCGATTCGAGGCGCTCACGGCGGCGGACCTTCGCGAGCTCGCCGAGCGTGCCCTGCGCGTCGAGGGCTTCGATGCCGGTCCGGACGCGATCTCGCGCCTCGTCGACCTGGCCGAAGGCGACGCCCGGGCCGTGCTCACGACGCTGGAAGTGGCGATGGCCCTCGCACGCGGTCGAGCTCGGAGCAACCAGGCGCCGCCGAGCGCCGCTTCTGGCGCGTTGCCCACCATCACGATGGAAGACATCGAGGGTGCCCGCGAAACACGGGCTTTCCGCCACGGGCGCGAGGAGCACTACGACCTCATCTCGGCTCTCATCAAGAGCGTGCGAGGCTCGGATCCCGACGCGGGCCTCTACTGGATGGCGCGCCTGATAGAAGCCGGCGAGGACCCGCGCTATGTCGCGCGGCGCCTCGTCATCCTCGCGAGCGAGGACGTCGGGATGGCCGATCCGCACGCACTCGGCATCGCGACCGCGGCGGCCCAGGCCGTCGAGTTTGTCGGGCTTCCAGAGGCGGGACTGAACCTGGCTCAGGCCGTGGTGCATCTCGCCCTCGCTCCGAAGTCGAACCGCGCTGCCCTCGGATGGTGGGCGGCACAGGGCGATGTTCGTGAACGTCCCCTCGGGGCGGTGCCGCCGCAGCTTCGCGACGCCAGCTACCGGGGTGCCGGGGCACTCGGGCACGGTGTGGGCTACGAGTATCCTCACGATGACCCGCGAGGGTTCGTAGAAGCTGTGTACCTGCCCGCGGGGCTCACGGGGCGCCGCTATTACGAACCGTCGGAACACGGCGCCGAGAAGGCCCTCGCAGAGCGCTGGAGGGCGCGGCGCGGCGACCAAGGCTCAGCAGAGCGCCGACAACCACAGAGCCCGAGGGAGAAGCGAGGCGAAAGGTGAACGCGAACCAGCTGCGCAACACCTTCACGAAGTTCTTCGTCGACCGTGGTCATCTCGCGCTGCCGGCCGCGAGCCTGGTGCCGAACGACCCTTCGATGTTGTTCACGATCGCCGGCATGGTCCAGTTCAAGCCGTACTTCCTTGCCGAGGCTCCGCCGCCCGGGCCGCGGGCGACGACCGTGCAACCGTGCGTGCGCACCGTCGACATCGACGTGACCGGAACCTCGGCGAGTCATGTGACCTTCTTCGAGATGCTCGGGAACTTCAGTTTCGGCGACTACTTCAAGGACCTGGCGATCGCCTACGCGTGGGAGCTGCTCACCGGGGAGCTCGGTCTTGATCCGGAGCGCCTCTGGGTCACCGTCCACGTCTCCGACGACGAGGCCGAAGCGCTCTGGCGCGACATCCCTGGCCTGCTCCCGGGGAGGCTGCAGCGACTCGACGAGGACAACTTCTGGAAGATGGGCGAGACGGGCCCGTGCGGCCCTTGTTCTGAGATCTTCTTCGACCGGGGGTCCCAGTACGGGCCCGGTGGCGGGCCCGCCCAGGGGGGCGAGCGCTACGTCGAGCTCTGGAACCTCGTGTTCATCCAGTACAACCGTCACGCCGACGGCTCGATGACCGGGCTTCCCCAGCGGAACATCGACACCGGGGCCGGGCTCGACCGGATCCTCACGCAGATCCAGGGCGTCGAGTCGGTCTTCGACACCGATCTCGTCGCGCCGATCCTCGAGGCAGCGTCGGTTGTCACAGGCCGGGTCTATGGCAGTGGCGAAGAGACCGACGTCGGGCTTCGCATTGTCGCGGACCATGCCCGCACGCTCACGTTCCTGATCTCCGAAGGTGTCTTCCCTTCGAACGAGAGCCGCGGTTACGTGCTTCGCCGGCTGATCCGCAGGGCCGTGCTCGTGGCTCAGCGACTCGGTGCCAAAGGCCTCGTCACCCCCGATGTCATCGACGCCGTGACCGAGGTCATGGGGGGCGCGTACCCGAAACTCCAGCGCGACAGGGACCTCGTCAAGCGGATCGCCGCGCACGAGGAGGAGGCGTTCCTGCGCACGTTGCGGTCCGGGACGACGCTGCTCGAGGCGGAGCTGGCGACTGGTGCGTCCGTCGTCGGGGGGGACGTCGCCTTCCAGCTCCACGACACCTACGGCTTTCCGATCGACCTGACCGAAGAGATCGCGCGGGAGCGGGGGATCGAAGTGGACCGTAGCGGCTTCGACGCCGCGATGGAACTTCAGCGGCGGCGGGCCCGTGAGGCGGGCCGGGCGGGCACCTCGACGTCGGAGGACGTCGCCGCCGCGTGGAGCGAGATCAGGATGAAGTTCGGCCCGACGCAGTTCCTCGGGTACCAGGAAGTTGACGTGGAATCCCGGGTCCTGGCCGTGATGCCGAGCTCGGTCGAGCACTTGTTCGCCAACGTCGACGGCGAGCAAGCCCCCGACGCCGCGGAACTGATCGAGGTCTTCCTCGATCGGACTCCCTTCTATGCGGAGGCCGGCGGCCAGGTCGGAGACACCGGGTCGATCACGACCTCCACCGGTCGGGTCCGCGTGCTGGACGCGACACCTGTCGTCGAGGGTCTGACACGGCACCTTGGCTACCTTGTGGAAGGATCGATCGAGGCCGGCCAAGAGGCGGCCGCCGCGATCGACCGCGAGCGCCGGGAGTCGATCCGCCGCAATCACACCGGGACGCACCTTCTTCACTGGGCCTTGCGCCAAGTGCTCGGCGACCACGTGCGCCAGCAGGGCTCGCTGGTAGCGCCGGACCGCCTGCGGTTCGACTTCAGCCACTTCGGGCCGATGTCCGAGGAGGAGATCGGGCGCGTGGAGGATCTCGTCAATTCCGAGATCCTGCGCAACGAGCCCGTCAGAGTCCACGAGACCACCCGCCAGGAAGCCGAAAGTTCGGGCGCCATGGCCTTTTTCGGCGAGAAGTACGGCGACATCGTGCGCGTGGTCGAGGCCGGCGACCACTCGGTCGAGCTGTGCGGCGGCACACACGTGAACGCCTTGGGGACCATCGGCCCTCTGCAGGTGGTCTCGGAGTCCTCCATTGGTTCGAACACGCGCCGGATCGAGGCGCTGACCGGTGAGGCTTCGCTTGCCCAGTTCCGCTTGTTCGAGCGCACGGTCGAAGAGGCTGCGCAGCGATTGCGCACTCAGGCCTCGGATCTTCCCTCGGCGCTCGACCGTCTGCTGGCGAGCCAGCGGGCGCTCGAGGAGCAGTTGGGAACACTGCGTTCCGAGAAGTTGCGCAACGAGGCCGACGCGCTGGCTGCTGAAGCCGGCGGAGCTGGTGGGACGGACGGCTCAGCAATTGGGCGAGTGGTCGGGCGACGGGACGGGCTAGAGGCCGGGGAGCTCCGGGACCTGGCCATCGCGGTCCGGGATCATCCCGGGGTCGAGGCCGTTGGCCTTGCTGGTGTCACCGGTCCCGAGCGGGTTGCGCTGGTGGTCGCCGCGAGAAAGGGCTCCGGGATCGACGCGCGCGCGGTGGCAGTCCTGGCTGCCGCCGCCGTCGGGGGCGGGGGTGGCGGGACCCCGGAACTGGCGACGGCGGGCGGCCGGAACGTCGCCGGCATCGAGGAAGCGTTGGTCAAGCTCGGTGAAGCGCTGGGCCGAGGTCCGGATGAGCGCGCCTGACAGCCAGGTGCCGGCGTGAGCGACGACCGGGCCGACGTGGAGTCTCGCGAGACCGGGTCGGCCGTGGGAACGCGGGTGGTCGGTATCGACCTCGGCAAACGGCGCATCGGCGTGTCGGTGAGCGATTCGCAACGTGTGCTCGCGACCCCGCACTCGGTGATCACCAGAAGCGACGAGCCGAGTGCCGACCGCCGTGCTATAGCCGCTCTCGTATCGGAGTGCGGTGCCGGCCTTGTCGTGGTTGGTCTCCCGCTGACTCTGGCGGGCGATCGAGGCCCTGCGGCATCGGCAGCTGTCGCTGAGGCCTCAGCGCTCGAAGCGGAGCTCGATGTTCCGGTCGTGCTGCACGATGAGCGGCTGACGACGGTCGAAGCCGGCCGCCGGCGCCGTTTGCCGCCGGATCCGGTCAGAGCTGACGGCGGCGCTCGGGCCCGTCGACAAGCTCGGCCCGCTCGGCTCGGCACGGCTGCTCGGGCGCGTCGAGTCGGGATCGACGCCGTCGCCGCGACCGTGCTCCTCCAATCGTGGCTCGACCAGAATCGGGTCAGGTCGTGACCCAATTCGCCGAGATGCCAGCGGGTAGCCGTCCGCTGGCCGCCTGGCCGGCTTCGACCACTGCGATCGCGGGCGTGGTTGGTTTCCCGATCAGTCATTCGTTGTCGCCGCTGTTGCACAATGCGGCTTTTGCCGCAATGGGCCTCGACTGGAGCTACCTGGCGTTCGAGGTGCCCCCGGGGTCGTTGGACAGAGCGGTCGCGGGCGCAGCGGCACTTGGCTTGCGTGGCTTGTCGGTCACGATGCCGCACAAGGATGCCGCCGCCCGGCTTGCGACCCGCCGCTCTCGGCAGGTGCGACGGCTGGGGGCTGCGAACACCCTGATCTTTGACGCCGGGGCCATCATTGCGGAGAGCTGTGACGGAGAAGGCTTGCTCGACGACCTTCGCCAAGGGGTGGGCTTCGACCCGGCTGGTCGGCACTGTGGGGTGATCGGCGCAGGTGGAGCAGGGCGGGCGGCGGTGCTGGCGCTGGCAGATGCGGGCGCGGAAGAGATCGTGATCGTGAACAGGACCGTGGCGCCGGCGTGGCGCTCGGCCCTACTGGCACCGAAGCTGGCACGGGTCGGGAGGCCAGAGGACCTGGGCGGTATGGACCTGGTTGTTCAGGCGACTCCAGTCGCCATGGCGGGCGCAGGTGAAGGTGGGGACACAGCGCCTGTCGAGGCCCCTGAGCTCACCGATCAGGCCGGCCCCACCGGACCAACCGGTTCGGGCGGAGCGACCGAGGAACGCTCGGCCGTCGTTGCCGGGGTCGATCCTTCGTGGTTCGGTGCGGGCCAACTCGTCGTGGACCTGGTGTACGACCCGCCGCTCACGCCGTTCCTGCTCGAAGCTCGGCGTAGCGGTGCGAGCGTTCGGAACGGTCTCGGAATGCTCGTCTACCAGGCCGCGCGTCAGATCAGGCTGTGGACCGGCGCGGAGGCTCCGCTCAGCGTGATGTGGGCGGCCGTCGGTGGAGACGGGTCGCCAACGGTGGCGTCCGGAGCGGCCAAGCGGCCTGGTGAGCCGGCGACGACCGGGCCAATCGGCGGAACGCGGGAGCCGGACTGACCTGCTCGACGGCCCAGGCGCCGCCGGGCGCAGCCGGCGCGCCAGCTTGCGTCTGCCCGGACTCTGAGCCAAGACCTCGTTGCACAGCATCGGTTCAGGCGGCCTGGCCCGAATGGGTGCCTGTGATCCCGCAGTCGCCGGCAGCGGTGAACAGGCTCGACTGCTCGGGTCGTGGCGGCTCCCGTCGGGGTGCACCGGCACCCATTTCCCGGGGTAGAACGTATGTTCGTAGGACCTGGCCCAGCAGGGGGCTCACCCACCGAGGCGGAAAGACGGGCCCGGGCAGGGCAAACCCGGGACGGACGGGGCGCCCGGGCAGGGGGCGGTGCAGACCTACGGAGGCTAAGCGAGGAAAGCCGCAGCGAGTTGCGGGGCTATCACCGTTATTGTTGCCCATCGTGGCCGTTCATTACCCGAGCGTGCCGGCACGGTGGAGCGATCGCAGGGAGAGGCACCCGGCTTGGGAGCTGCTGAGCCGCTGTGATTTCATCCTGGTCGGCAGTGCCGTCCTGCTCTCGCTCATTGGCGCGGTCATGGTCTATTCCGCGACACGGGTCGAGCAGCTCGCCGCCGGGGGGGACCCGAGGTTCTACCTGAAGCATCAGCTCGTATGGCTGGTGATCGGTCTCGTCGTCATGGTGGTCGTTGCACTTATCGACTATCACTGGCTCGAGCAATGGGCTTACGTGCTCTACGGCCTCGTCGTCCTGTCGCTCCTGGCGGTTCTCACCAGTTTCGGCCACACCTCGCTCGGAGCGCAACGATGGTTCGCGCTGGGACCCCTCGATCTTCAACCGTCGGAATTTGCAGCCCTCGCCCTGATTCTCGTGGTCGCTGTGTACTGCAGCCGTCAAGAGACGATGTTTCCTCGAAACCTTGTCGTGGTACTCGCTCTCGCTGCGGTACCGATCCTGCTCGTCTACAAGCAGCCAGACCTGGGGACCGCACTGATCATGACTGTCGTGCTGACGGTCATGATCGTGACCTCGGGCGTGCGGCTCAGGTACCTGGTCGTCCTTGCCGGTGTGGGCATCGTGGGCCTGGTGGGGGCGATTCACTTCAGGCTGATCCACGCCTACCAGCTCGATCGCTTGCAATCCTTTCTCCACCAGAGCAGTGGGACGAGCGGCGCCAACTGGAACCTCGCGCAGTCGGTGATGGCCATCGCCTCAGGGGGGGCCTTCGGCACAGGTGTCTTCCATGGCGCGGCAACGAATGGCGGCTTTGTCCCGGCTCAGCAGACTGACTTCATCTTCACGGCGGTAGGCGAGCAGCTCGGGTTCGCGGGAGGGTTGTTGGTCATCGCGTTGTTTGGGCTGATTGTGTTCCGGCTGCTACGAGCCGCACAGGTCGCCAGGGATCCCCTCGGCCGGATGCTGTGCTCCGGGGCGCTCGCGTTGCTTGCCTTCTCGGTCTTCCAGAACGTCGGCATGACGATTGGCCTGATTCCCATCGCCGGTATCCCGCTCCCGTTCGTGAGCTACGGTGGCTCCGCCATGATCGTGTTCTTCGCTACGGTCGGGCTTGTGGTCAATGTCGAGATGCGCCGGTCGACCCGGCGATGAGTCCCATGGGCACCGACGAGGACGCTGTTGAAGCCGATTTAGGGTCGGCGTCGATGACCCGCGCCGACGACGACGGTTCGGCCTTCGTCAATGACGACCCGGTTGCGACAGAATCGGCAACCTGGACCTCGGACGTCACCGAAGTCGCCGAGCCGGACGAGCCGGCCGAGCCGGCCGAGCCCGGCGTGAACGACGAGTCGGACGAACCAGCCGAGCTGGGCGAGCGGGCCGAGCCCGGCGTGAACGACGAGCCGGACGAACCAGCCGAGCTGGGCCAGCCTGCCGACGAGACGGATCTGGCGGTGGACCCGCTGCTCACGCCGATTGACATGTCACAGATGCTCTACGTCGACGTCGTGCTCCTTCTGCCGGCGACTTACCCAGTTGTCGTGCTTCAGGAGGCGGATCCGCCTTTTCGCGAGTTGCGGATCCCCGTCGGCGGGGCCGAGGGTATCGCGATCGGCTACGCGGCCAGGGGACTCGAGACCCCGCGGCCGCTCACCCATGAACTGTTCACCCGTGTTCTCGAGGAATTCGGGATGACACTCGACGTCGTCCGGATCACTGCGGTTCGCGGGACCGCGTTTGATGCCGAGATGGTCATTTCCGGTCGGGCGGGGGCGCGTCTGATCGACTGCCGACCCTCGGATGCGATCGCTCTCGCACTGCGCCAGCAGGTGCCTGTGCCGATCATGGCCGCGTCGGAAGTGCTGGAGTCAGCCGGCACCGATCCCCTGGGCGCAAATTAGGCGGGCGGTCCAACCACCGAGAAGCCACCTTCACCCGGCCGTTGGCCCCTGGAAGTCGGGCGAAAGTCTGTCTGAACCCGTACCTGCCTGGCCCGTCTTTGGGTCACAGAGGCGCCGGCGGGAGCCAGAGGCACCGGCGGCCACCAACGCGTGCCATCACAGTCGTGTTATCCGACGGCCTGGCCCGACCGTGACCCCCGGTGGAGTGGCCCCTTCGTCAGAAATGCGCATCAGCAAAGCGACCAGCACGTAGTTCGCCAGGAGAGAGGAGCCGCCGTAGCCGATGAAAGGCAGCGACACACCAGTGAGCGGGAGCAGACGAACTACCCCGGCCATGATGAAGAACGACTGGAACCCGAGGATCGCAGTGAAGCCGACCGCGGCGAGCTGGGAGAACTCCGAGCGAGCACGTATCGCCGCTCGCATCCCAGCGCCCACCAGCAGCAGGAAGCCAGCGACGACCGCGGTCGTGCCGAGCAGCCCCAGCTCTTCGCCGATGGCTGCGAAGATGAAGTCGCTGTATGCGACGGGGATGTTGTAAGGAGTGCCCAGGCCCAGGCCCGATCCCGTCAGACCGCCCTGACCAAGCGCGAGCTCTCCTTTGACAGTCTGATAGCCGTAAGTGCTGTAGTGAGCCCAGGGATTGATCCATGCGCTCACGCGCTGGTCGATCAAGGACTTCGCGAACGGCAGGTGCGCGGCCAGGTAGGTACCCGCGACGAAAGCGACGAGCCCACCGACGAAATAGGTCCAACGCCCGGTCGCCACCCACAGCATTGCGATGAACATCACGAACAGCAGGAGTGAGAAGCCGATGTCGTGTTCGAGAAGGATGACGAGGATCGACACGACCCACGCGACCGCGATCGGACCGAGGGGACGAAGGTCAGGCAGCAGTCGGTTGCCCACGCGCCGGGTGGCAAGCGACAGCATCTCGCGCTTTTCCACGAAGTAGGAGGCGAAGAAGATCACGAGCATGAGCTTTGCGATCTCGACCGGCTGAAACGTGACCGGCCCAAGGTGGATCCACAGCTTGACTCCGTTCAGCTGTGCCTCGGATGTTCTCCCGAGGTAGGGCGCCAGCGGCAGGACGAGGAGGACCAAGGCTCCGAACACGAGAATGTAGCGGTAGCGCTCGAGGTCACGCGACCGGCGGACGATGAGCAGTGTCAGGACGTAGGCGACGACGCCGAGAGCGGTCCAGAGGGCCTGGTAGTGCCAGGGCGCGTTGGCGGCTATCTGCGCAGACTCGTCGAGCCGGTAGATCATCACGAATCCGATGCCGTTCAGCATCAGGACAATCGGCATGATGACGGGGTCCGCCTCCGGGGCGAGGAAACGATTGGCCAGGTGCACAGCAAGCGCCAAGGCTGCGATTACGCCGATGAACTCCAACGCGTTGGGAGGAAGCACGCCGTAAGCGCCGAGGGACGCCAGCAGGTACGCCAGGGTGAGCACGACCACTGCAACCAGCAGCAAGCCGAGCTCGCTGCGGCGCCGCTGTTTGACCCTCGGTGCTATTGCGAGGGGCTGCACGACTTCACACGGTAGCGTCTGGGTTGTGAAAGTCGATGTCACAGCGCACGAGGGCCTTGTCGCGCGCCCGGACCGCTTCCTCAACCGTGAGCTGTCCTGGATGGACTTCGCGGATCGCCTCGTTGATCTTGCCGCGGATAGCTCGCTCCCGCTTCTCGAGCGCGTGAAGTTCCTGGCCATCCTCTCATCAGGGCTCGACGAGTTCTTCCAGGTGCGAGTTGGCGGACTGAAGGACCATGTTGCGGCCGGCGTTCGCTCCAGGTCGGCGGACGGGCGAACCGCCTCGCAGCAGCTCAAGGACATTCGTGTCAAGTGCATTCGCCTGCAAGCGCGCAGCGACGAGGTATTCGAGTCGTCGCTGGTCCCCGGCCTGGCCAGCGCCGGGCTTTATCTCACATCGATCGATGACCTCGACGCCGCCGAGAGAGCGCGGGTTCTCGGCGTTTTCGAGAAGGAGATCTTCCCGGTCCTCACGCCGCTGGCCGTGGACCCGGGCCATCCGTTCCCCTACATCTCGAACCTGTCGCTCAACCTCGCCGTGCTTGTCGAGGATCCGGGCACTCGCGAGCAGCGCTTTGCGCGGGTGAAGGTACCGCCACTGCTGCCCCGTTTCGTGCCGCTCAATGGCGGTTCTCGCTTCGTGGCCCTCGAGCAGTTGATTGCGGCGAACCTGCCCAGGCTGTTCCCGCGCATGGAGATCGGGCGCTACCACGCCTTCCGGGTCACGCGCAACGCTGACCTCGACCTGGAGGAGAGTGAAGCTGACGACCTCCTCGCCGCGGTCGAGACGGAGCTTCGCCGTCGCCGTTTCGGCCGCGCGGTCAGGCTCGAAGTCGATCGGGACACACCGACGGAGGTTCGCGACCTGCTGTTGGCCGAGCTCGAGCTCGGGACCGACGATGCGTACGAGAGCTCGGCTCCCCTCGGTCTGAGCCAGCTCTGGGCTCTGCATGCGATCGACCGACCCGATCTCCATGAGCCGCCCTGGGTGCCCATGACCCAGCCCCGCCTCGCGACCGCCGGCGACGGGCCCGTCGACCTGTTCTCGGTGCTGCGAGAACGCAACGTGCTTGTTCACCACCCGTACGACTCGTTCACGACTTCGGTCGAGGCCTTCATCACCGAGGCCGCCGACGATCCGAACGTACTCGCGATCAAACAGACCCTTTACCGCACCTCGGACGACACGGCCATAGTCTCCGCGCTCGTCCGGGCAGCCGAGCAGGGAAAGCAGGTCGCGGCGCTCGTGGAGGTGAAGGCCCGTTTCGACGAGCAAGCGAACATCTCCTGGGCGCGTCAGCTCGAGCGGGCCGGCGTGCACGTCGTCTATGGGCTGGTGGGGTTGAAGACCCACTCGAAGATCGTCCTCGTCGTGCGACGCGAGGAGGACGGGCTCCGTCGCTACTGCCACATCGGGACGGGTAACTACAACTCGGAAACGGCAAGGATCTATGAGGACCTCGGGCTTCTGACCGCCGATCCGGCCATCGGTGAGGACCTGACCGACTTGTTCAACCATCTGACCGGCTACGGCCGGCCGGTCACCCACCGCCGCATCGTCGTGGCTCCCCAAGGCATGCGGGCATGGGTTCTCGCCCAGATGGCCGAGGAAGCGGCGGTAGGGGAGGCAGGCCGCATCACCATCAAGGTGAACGGGCTCACCGACCCGGAGGTCATCGACGGTCTGTACGCCGCCTCGCAGGCGGGCGTCCGCATCGATCTGGTCGTGCGAGGAGTCTGTTGCCTGCGGCCAGGTGTGCCCGGACTCTCCGACCGGATAACGGTGCGCTCGATCATGGGGCGCTACCTCGAGCACTCCCGCATCTTCCGTTTCGGCGACCCTTCCGGCGACCGCGAGGTGCGCTACACGATCGGTTCCGGCGATCTGATGGAGCGGAACTTGGACCGCAGGATCGAGGTGCTCGTCCCGGTTCTCGACCCCGAGCTACGGGTTCGACTCGAAGAGACCCTCCAGCTCAATCTCGCCGACGACACCAACGCTTGGGAGCTCGGACCCGATGGCGACTGGGTGCGAGTCGTACCGGTGCTCGGCCTCAGCGCGCAGCGGCGGCTCCAGGAGCTCGCACTCGAGCGTGCCCGCAGGCGCCGCTCGCCAGAGCCGCAAGGCTGAACGCCCCGGCGATCTGTCCGAGATCCCGATCAGCCTTGAAGTGGTGCCGACGGGTCCGCAGGAGATGCAGGCCCTGGCCTGCGGGGAAGCTGGTCCGGCCTGATGCTCGGTGTCGCACCGGACGCTGGAGCGGACGGGTCCCTGGGCCTTGTCATGCCTCCGAGCGCCTCGCGGCGCTCTTTCAGGCCCGCCCCACGCCTGACCCGCAGGGACAGGTAGGCACCAGCACCCACCGGGATCGGCAGCCAGAAGTTGAACAGGCGCCAGGAGATCACCCCCAGCCACGCGACCGCCGCAGGGACGCCGAAGCCGATCAGCGAGGTGGCGGCCACCGCCTCGACGATGCCGAGGCCACCGGGGGTGAGCGGGACGGCTGCGAGCACGTTCGCCACGCCGTAGGCCACGAAGAGGTCTATGGGCCTGGTGAGATGCCCATAGGCAGCGATGCAGGCCCAGAGCGAGGCCGCGTCGAACAGCCAGTTCGCGGCTGCCCAGGACACCGCGTCCTTGAGCAGGTGCCGATCCGAGACCAGCGTCCGCAGCCGGGTGGCCAGGCGCTGGACGAGCTTCTCCATCTGATCCTCGGTGATCCACGGCACCCGTCGGGCAACCGACTGCAGAGCCCTGGTGGCGTGCGCCTCGCCCCGCGTCAGCGACAGCACGAGCCCGCCGAGGGCGGCGAGCAGCACAGCGCCGACGACCGCGACCGTTACGTAAGCGCTGTTGAAACCGTGGAGAGGGATCGAGATCACGAGCGCTATCCACAGCATCGCGTTGAGGACGACGGCCGAACCGATTCCCTGGCTCGCAAGGGCGAAACCGGCGTCGGCGCCGCTCACCCCGTTCGAGGTGAGGAGCCTGTAGCCGAGCCCGGTGCCGCCGGCGGTGCCGCCTGGGATCACGTGGCTCACGGCGAGCGTGGACAGGTCGATACGGAGCACCTTTGAGATGTTCGGCCCGTCCTTTGGCAGCACCGACTGCGTCAGGCGCCCGTAAGCGAGGAGCGCTGCGGCCTCGAGAGCCAAGCCGGCGAGGAGCCACGCGACATTGACGCGACCCAGCTGGCTCAGCGAGGAGCGTGCCTTGGAGTGCAGGAAACTGGGAATGAGGACGTACTCGACAAACAGCAGGAGGACGAAGACCGTGATGCCATGCCGCAGCGGCCCGGGTATCCATCTCAGCAGATTGTCGCGACGGCGCGGCGCGCTCACGCCGGCAACTGGGCCGTCGAACTCGGGCGAGTCGGCCATCTCCACATGCTTGCAGGCGCGACCAGGTCGCGGGGAGAACCTGACGACTGGGCACTGTTTCCTGGAGCAGGAGTGACCTGCGCCGGGGCCGGTCCCGGCTCGGGTTGTGGCTCCGGATCACCCTTTGGCGCCCCTGCATGGAGTTGACTTGTGCCAGTGCCCGAGCAGACAGTCCACCCGGAGCTCGATCCCGCCGGCAACCAGCGCGCGCACGACCTTCGGGTGGCGCGTACTGCGTTGATCGTCACGGGCGTCGTCGTGGGTACCGGCATCGGTCTGGCTCTCCTGTGGCGGCTCCGGGTCGTCGTCCTGCTGATAGTTGTGGCGTTGTTCCTGAGTGCGCTCTTGCACCCCGTGGTCAGGTTCGTGGAACGCCGAGGGATCCGCCGGGGTATTGCGACCGTCGTCGTGTTCTTGATCTCGGTGGCGATAGCGGCGACGGTGGGCTATGCGCTCGTGCACCCGGTCTACGAGTCCGCCAGGAGCTTCGCGAAGGAGCTGCCGAGCCTTGTCCGCCAGGCGCAGCACGGCAAGGGGCAGATCGGGCATCTCGTGAAACGACTGGCCCTCGAGAGCTATGTCAAGAAGAACGTGCCAAGACTCGAGACCCTCATCAGCGGTCTTGGCCGCCCGGCCCTTGCCATCGGCAAGACGGTCGTGAGCGGGGTCGTCGCGCTCGTCACCGTCGGGGTGCTGACCTTCTTCATCCTCCTCGAGACGCCCAGGATGGTCCGCGGCGTGCTCGACTGGATGCAGCCTGAGCGGTCAGTTCGCGTCCGCAAGATGCTGGGCGATGTGGGCCAGGCCGCGGCCGGCTACATGCTCGGCAACCTCGCGACTTCGATGATCGCCGGGGTCGTCATCTTCGGGACGCTACGGTCCATGGGCGTCCCCTACGCCGGAGTGCTGGCGATCTGGGTAGGCATCGTCGACTTCCTGCCGCTTGTGGGCGGACTGCTCGCCGGCGTGCCGACCGTGGCCGTCGCCCTGCTGCACTCGTTGCCCGCAGGCATTGTGACCCTTGCCGTCTTCCTCATCTACCAACAGGTCGAGAACCACATCCTCAATCCGGTCGTGATGAGCCGGACGGTGCGGTTGAACCCCCTCTGGGTGTTGTTGGCGATCCTGGTGGGAGTCGAGCTGGGCGCGATCGTCGGGTCCACCTTCGGCGGTCTTGTCGGGGCTCTGCTTGCGGTTCCTTCGGCCAGCGCCATCCAGGTGCTTGCGAGGGACCTGTGGGCCGAGCGCCGATCGGCACAATCCGCCGGCGAGACGGTCGCCGGCGGGGTGGCCACCGCCGTGCCCGCAGCGCCGGGCGGTGCCTCCAAGCCGGCTCGATAAACGGCTCGAACCCGCAGGGGGCCCCGCAGCGCTCCGGCGTTGCCCGTTAGCGGTTTCGCCCTAGGCTGCAGGCGTGCGCGTTCTCGTTGTGCTGCCTACTTTCAACGAAGCTGCCACAATCGGGAGCATCCTCGATCGCGTCCGCAAGGCGCTACCGGACGCTTCGGTCCTCGTCGTCGACGACAACAGCCCTGACGGGACGGCCAGGATCGTTGCGGAAGTGGCTGAGCGGTTCGGCAATGTGGAGGTTCTGGGCCGGCGCGGCAAGCTCGGCCTCGGCAGCGCGTATCGGGACGGGTTCGCGTGGGGCCTCGAGCGGGGCTACGAGGCGTTCGTCGAGATGGACTCGGATTTCTCGCACGATCCTGATGTTCTTCCCACGCTGATTGCGCCGCTCGGCGAAGGCTACGAGGTGTGCATCGGGTCGCGTTATGTCCCCGGCGGTTCGATACCGAACTGGAGCCTGCCGCGCCGGCTGCTGTCGCGAGGCGGCAATGTCTACGCCGATATCCTGCTCGGCCTGAAGGTGCGGGACTCGACCGCTGGTTTCCGTGCCTACGCGGTGACGGTTCTTCGGCGCATCGACCTGGACTCGGTCCGCGCGGAAAGCTACGGCTTTCAAATCGAGATGACCTACCGGGCGATCGAGGCGGGCGCGAGGGTGCGGGAGATACCGATCCGTTTCGTGGACCGGGAGCTGGGGACCTCGAAGATGTCGGCCTACACCGTCGTGGAAGCCCTGGCTCTGGTCACGTGGTGGGGTGCCGAGCGGGTCGTCGGCCGGCTTCGAGGTGGCGCCAGCACAGCACGTGCCGCTGCGCAGCCTCCTTTGTCACGGTGAGCAAGGGCGGCGCACCGACCGCTGGCGGCAGAGCGACGGTTCCGATCGACGCAGGTGCGGGGCCAGTGGTGGTGCTGGTGCACGGTCAGCCAGGCGCAGGCGGTGACTGGGCGGCGCTCGTGAACCTGCTGTCGGACGATCACCGGGTGCTCGCGCCGGACCGTCCCGGCTGGGGATCCGACACTCGCCCGGCGACGGGAATCGCCGCGAATGCCGACTTGCTCGAGGAGCTGCTTGACTCCGTCGCGGCGCAGAGCCCCGTGACGGTCGTGGGCCACTCGCTCGGTGGCGGCATCGCGCTCGAACTTGCCCTGAAGCACCCGGAGCGGGTCGGCGCACTCGTGTTGATCGGATCGGTCGGTGTGGCCGGGGCGCTCTCGGGATTCGATCGTCTGCTGGCGGTTCCCCTGCTAGGAAGCGGCATCCTCCGCGCCGGGATCGCCACCCTCCGGCGCGGCCTTATCACCGCTACGCGCTACTCGCAGCGCCATCCCGGAGCCCGCGTCCCGAAGATGGTGTCGGTCCTGCCAACCGTGCAGGCGGCGATCGGCACCGACGGTCGCCCGATCGTCGGCAGATCGAGGGAGAGCTTCCTCGTCGAGCAGCGTGCGCTCCTGGCGGAGACGCCGGGACTCGAGCGCTCCCTGTGTCGCGTCGCCGTTCCGACGGCGGTGGTGACGGGCGCATCCGACCACGTCGTGCCGGCCTCCGCGGCCCGGTCGCTGGCCGGACGCGTGCCGGGTGCCGAGCTCGTGGTCATCGCGGGTGGTCACCTTCTCCCTTTTGATCAACCGGAGAAGATCGCCGAGGTCGTGCGCCGTTATTCGGCGCTGGCGGCCGGCGTCAAGGACGGACGGCGGCGGCGAGAAAGGCCTGGAGCTTGAGCTGGGTCTCGGCGAGCTCTGCAGCAGGATCCGAGGTGGCGACGACCCCCACTCCGGCGAACAGCCTTGCGGAGCTTGTTTCGACGATTGCCGAACGAATGCCGAGATGCCACTCACCATCTCCCCGGGCGTCGACCCAGCCGACCGGGCCGGCGTAGCGGTCCCGGTCAAGCTCCTCGAGCTTGGCCAGGTAGTCGAGCGCCAGGTCAACCGGCGTCCCCGCCACCGCAGGAGTGGGGTGGAGCAGGCCGACGAGCTCGAGCGCGCTCGGGTAGCCGCTGCCGCGCCTGGCGAGCGTGCCGCTGATCGAGGTGCCGAGATGGCTCACGTTGCGGAGCTCGCGGATCATCGGACCGTCAGGCTCGTCGAGGTGCTCGGCCACGGGGGCAAGAGCCGAGGTGATCGCCTCGACGACGACCTGGTGCTCGGCCCGCTCCTTGGCGGACGCCAAAAGGCCGTCCGAGGCCTTGCGATCCGCGTCCGGGTCGCCGCTGCGCGCTGCTGTCCCGGCGAGGGGACAGGAGGTGATGTGCGCACCACTGCGGCGGATCAGGAGCTCGGGTGTCGCGCCGATGAAACCGTCGATGGCAAACGCGGTACAGGACGGGTGAAGCGCCCGGAGGCGTCCGAGGAGGTCGGCCTGGCGGAACGGCCGGTTCGCGTGCACCGTCACCTCACGGGCGAGGACGACCTTGTCGAGACGTCCGCTCGCGATCTCGGCCAGCGCGGCACTGACCCGGTTGAGGAAGTCCTGGTGAGGTCTGGCCGACGCGAGCCGGAACTGGTCGGGCGGCAGGGTGGCTTCGACCGCTTCAGTGTCCGCCACGATCTCGGGCAAGCCGCTCAGCAGCTCGCGGACACGATGGGGCGACCCGACGACCACGACCGAGGCCGGCCGGCCCGTCGCCGCGATCACGGTCAGCTCGGGGACCACCAGTTCACCGTCGGCTCGGCGGTCGAATGCGAGTGCCCCGAGCGCGATGGGTACCGGCTCAGCGCCGTGGCCTCCACCCGGACCGGCCGCAGCCTTGACCGATCGGCTGTCTGCGACAGGAGAGATCGCCCCGAGATCGGCGACGACACGCCGGAGGCTGGAGGGATCCGTCAGGCCGCCGGACAGCTCGAGCACGGCTGCGGTCCCGAGTCCGAGAACCATGAGGCCGTCGCGCTCGATGACGCGTCCGGTCTGGTACGCGTGCACGCGGAGCCTGGCCATGGTGCTCGAGCCGATCCGGCGTGCGGCGTAGCAGAGCCGGACCGGGGCGCCCGAGTCGATCGTGCGCGCGGCGTAGCAGAGCCGGGCTGCTTGAGGGCTCATGGCTCGGCGCTTTCGGTGGATCGGGTCGCGGTCACACATTGGGCGATGCAGCCGCTCAATGGATGGTGCTCGACATCGGTGAAGCCGGCGTCGCCGAGCAGGCTGGCAAATTCGGAGAATGAGGGGAGATACGCGACCGAGCGCGGCAGGTACCGGTACGCCGCGCCGTCGGACAACAGCGCCCCGAGTCGTGGCACGACAGCGGAGAACCAGACCCGATGGCCGAGGCGGAGCAGCCGGCTCTGAGGCTCTCCGACTTCGAGCAGTGCCAATCTCGCGCCGGGGCGCAGCACGCGGCCAAGCTCGTTCATGACGCCGGGTAGGTCAGCGAAGTTGCGGACCGCGAATCCGCTCACCGCGGCATCGGCGGCCGCGGTCCTGAGGGGCAGTGCCGCAGCGTCGGCCTGAACCAGTGGAGCCCCGCCCGCATGTGCGGCGGTGAGCATCCCGAGGGAGAGATCGATCCCCACCGGCTGCTGGCCCTTGCGGCGGAGGCTGCGGGCCAGGTCGCCCGTCCCACATCCGATGTCGAGCACGACCGAACCGGGGGACAGCTGCAACATCTCGATCGTCCGGCGGCGCCAGGGCGTGTCGAGCCCGAAGGTCATCAGACAGTTGACGAGGTCGTAGCGCGGCGCTATCGAGTCGAACAGCGATCGCACGAGATCCTGCTTGGCTTTGCCCTCGGGCAATGGCGAGCCGGCGTCGAAGGAGACGCCCTCTACTGCATGTGCGGGCCCGCCGTTGGTGGCTCTGATCACGGGCTGCTCACAGATGTGAGCCTAGGCAGCCAGGCGCTGGGGGCCGATCGGTCAGGAGGCGCCGGCTTGTCGCCGGCGGTGCTGAATCTGTTCGGCCTCGCTGGTGCGCCCGCTACCAGGTGAGACCGACGAACTCCCGCATGGCAGTCTCGAACTCCTCATCACCGAGGGTGTTGCGCGCCGAAAGGATCAGATTCGCGTCGTCGCCGACCCGACGCCGCAAAGCGCCCGCGTCATTGTCGATCGCGTCGGCGATCACCTTCGCCACGACCTCCGGCCCGGCAAGCGCGCCGCCCGGCATCTTGTCGGCGAGCTGCGCCAGCTGGGCGTCGAGCGGCTCGTAGGCCTCCAGCGCCCCTGCGGTGGCGTGCGTCTTCATGCCCGGTGTGATGAAACCAGGCTCGACGACGACGACCCGCACGCCGAAATGGGCCAGTTCGACATACAGAGCCTCGGAGATCGCCTCCAGGGCGTGTTTGGTGGCCGCGTAGTAGCCGCTGAGAGGCTGAGCGACATGCCCGGCAACCGAGGAGATGTTGACCACCACGCCCGACCGCCGGTCACGCATGCCGGGAACGAAAGCCTGGATCAGGCGAACCGGCCCGAAAACGTTGGTCTCGAACATCTGTCGGACGTGCTCCATCGCGACGTGCTCGATCGGACCACCGAAGGAGATCGCCGCATTGTTGACGAGGGCATCGACCCAACCGAGCTCCAGGCGGATCTCGTCCACCGACGCGGCATCGGTCACGTCCAAGCAAAGCCGGGCCGCCACCTCGAGGCCGTCGAGCGCGGCCCGGTCCCTGGCCGTTGCGACGACCTCGTGGCCGCGGTCCGCCAGCAGCGCCGCGGTGGCCTTGCCGACGCCGGAACCGGCCCCGGTGACAAGGATCCTCACGCCGGTCACTCTAGCGGCGCGCCCTCGCGCTGCTCGGGGCGGCGGAACCTTCGGCGCCATCGCCAGGCCACAGACCGGGCGAGTCGACGCAGCGTCGAGATCGTCGCCGAGGATCCCCGCCAGCGCCTCGCGGGCGGCGCCGCAGACGCCGTAGTCCCTGGAAGGGCCATGGTTCAGGCTCTTGCCGGGAGAAGTTGTCCCAGAGTTCACCCTGCAGCCATTTTCCATTCATCTTGGCCTCGTAGCGTGCTCGTGAAGGACTCACGAGGCCCTCGCGTGTCGCGGGGTGCCGGTGTGGGCAGGTATGCAACACCCATCAAGAGACTCCACGGAGGTGGATAGCACCATGAGGATGCATAGGACCGTCCGGCTTGCACTGGCCACTACTGCGGTCGTCATCACGGCTCTTTCGCTGGTCGCGGTACCGGCGCTCGCGGGTACGCGCAGTGCCAAGACTACGAAGGACTGGTACCTCGCAGCGGACACGCGTTTGACAACAGCGGCGACCATCGGCGGCGCAGGTTCGACATTCGCCGCGCCCTTGCAGAATGCCGCGCAGGTCTTCTACGCGACCCGCACCAACAATGCCTCGATCAACGGCTACCAGGCAGTCGGTTCGGGCACCGGCGAGTCGGACATCATCAAGAAGCTTGTCGACTGGGGCGGCAGCGACGTACCGATGTCCCAAACCGATATCTCCCAGAAGGAGCCTTCCGGTGACCACTACACGCCGGCAGACTTCCTGCAGGTGCCGATCGCCCTTGGCGGTGTGGCGATCACCTACAACGTTCCCGGTCTGACGGCCAAGACGACGCTCACCTTGACGGCAGCAGTGCTTGCCGAGATCTACAAGGGTGAGGTCAAGTGGTGGAACAGCAGTGCGATCAAGGCCCTGAACCCGAAGGTCAAGCTGCCGCACAACAAGATCGTCGTCGCCGCCCGCGGTGACTCTTCTGGCACGACCTACATCTTCACGAACTTCCTGTACGACGCGGCTCCGACGTTGTGGACTACCGCGCCGTCAAAGTCCGCGCTGACGCTGCCCTCCGGTGGCATCGCGGGCAGCGGGAACGCGGGGGTGGCGGCTGACATCGAGAACACGCCGAACTCGATCGGCTATGTCGAGTACTCCTACGTACTGCTCAACCCGGGCCTGCTCAAGGGAGTCGCGGCGATCGTCAACAGGGAGGGCAAGGCGCTGACCCCGTCGACTGCGAGCATCGCGGCCGCCGCGGCTGCCAAGCCTGACGTCACGGCGACGAACTTCGCGATCGTCTGGATGCCCGCCAAGGCGGCGTATCCGATCGCCGGGTACACCTGGGCGATCGTATGGAAGCACAACCAGACGAGCGACGCCGAGGGGACACTGCTCGTGAAGTACCTCGACTGGCTGTCGCACTCGGGCTCAGTCAACGGGACCACCGCGGGTCAGGACGTCGCCGCGCTCCAGGGCTACGTTCCACTTCCGGCCAACATCCAGGCGCTCGCACGTACCACGCTGCTCAAGGTCGTGGGATCGCACGGCCAGGTGCTGTTGACAAAAACTGGCCGCTGACCAGCGAGGCGGCCGAACAATACACATGGCCGAGGTGCTGCCGACTAGCCCTCCTACGGCACTGTCGAATCCGCTCTTGACCGGGGAGCCGAAGCGCTTCTCGGTCAAGAGCGATCTGGCGCACTGGGGTGTCCTTTACGGGGCATCCGGACTGTTCGCGCTCATCTGCGCGGTGTTTCTCATCAGCATCATCGTCTCGTCGATTCCTGCGTGGCGCCACTCGGGTCTCTCGATCATCTACGGCAGGGTGTGGAGCCAGGCAAGCAACTCCTTTGGCGCGCTCCCGATCATCGCGGGCACGCTGGCGACGACAGCCATCGCACTGTTCTTCGCCATCCCGATCGGTATTGGGGCCGCCCTTGCCATTGTCCACGTACTGCCTGACAGACTGCGAATAGTCCTGTCGTCACTTGTCGAGCTTCTCGCTGCGGTCCCAAGCGTCGTCTACGGGCTGTGGGGCCTGCTGGTGCTCGCCCCGTGGTTCGAGCGCACCGTGGAACCAGATCTTGCGAGGGTGACGGGTAGCAAGTTCCCCTTCCAGGCCCCCCCCGAGGGGGTCTCGCTTCTGCTCGCAGGTTGCGTGCTGTTCATCATGGTCCTGCCGATGATCGTCGCTCTCTCGAGAGATGCAATCTCGGTCGTGCCCCACGATCAGTTTGAAGGGGCGCTCAGCGTCGGTGCGACGAAATGGCAGGTGGTCCGGAAAGTCGTGCTGCCCGGTGCTCGAACCGGGGTCGTCGGAGCCGTGACGCTCGCGACCGCACGTGCTCTCGGCGAGACCGTGGCCGTCGCCATGGTCATCGGCTTGAACCCTCTCTTCCCGTCCTCGTTGTTCTCGACGGCCTCCACGCTCGCATCGACGATCGCGCTGCAGTTCCAGGACGCCACACCGCTGCAGGTTGCCGCACTTGGCGCACTTGCGCTGATTCTGATGGCGATGACGGCGATCGTGAACTGGTTCGGGCGTCGGCTCATCAGCGCTTCAGCCTTTCGGGCGGGTGCCATATGACAACCGGAACGCTCGAAGGGATCCCACCTGATCCAATTCTGGAGCGCCGTGAGATGGTCCAACGCGTGGCGGCGAGGACGCTGGAGAGACGCATTCGCATCTCGAAGGCGATGGTCGCACTCTGCGGCGTCGCGCTCGCCCTCGCCCTCGTCCCTCTCTTCGCGATCTTGTTCACGCTTGTGCAAAAGGGTCTCCGATGGTGGAACATCGACTTCTTCACCCAGACCCCCCAGTTCCCGTCACTGCTCGACCCGAATCAGATCGGGGGGATATCGAACGCGATCGTCGGCTCGCTGGTCATCGACGGCGTAGCGGCACTGTTCGCGATCCCGATCGGCGTGGTTGCCGGCCTGTTCCTGGCGGAGTCGACTTCGCGCTTCGCCAGGGTGCTGCGAACGACGGCCGAGATCATGACGGGACTTCCGTCGATCCTGCTCGGCATCTTCGCGTATCAGATGATCGTGATCGGGTTCGACGAGTGGGGCGTCAAACTGCCCGGCATCGGGTTCTCCGCAATCGCCGGAAGTTTTGCAATCGGCATTCTCATGATTCCGATCATCATGAAGGCGGCCGAGGCGGCGCTGCGAGGCGTCCCCGCCACGATTCGGGAAGCCGGTCTCGCCCTCGGGGCTCGCAGGGGCGTTATCGCACGCAGGGTCGTGATCCCGACCGCGCTTCCCGGCCTTGTCACAGCCGTGCTGCTTGCCTTTTCCAGGGCCGTAGGGGAGACCGCCCCCATTCTCTGGGTGATTGGCGCTTCTACGGTCGTCAGCTGGAATCCGAGGAAGGAGATGGCCTCGATGCCGCTGCAGATCTTCCAGTCGGCGACTTCACCGTACCTTTCACTTCGGGAAGAGGCTTGGGGGATCGCCCTGTTGTTGGTGGTCATCGTACTTGTCATAAATCTGGGGAGCCGCCTGTTCGCGGCCTGGCTACAAAAGGAGAGGCGCTAGTGGTGGATCCCATGGCCATGGCTACAGTGTCGACGGGGATGTCAGGCCAGGACGGGAACCCGTGGTCGGGCCTGACCTCCATGCGGTTCAAGGACGTGGCGGTGTCGTTCAATGGCCGAACCGCGATTCGCGGCGTCAACTTCCACGTCCCGAAGAACAAGGTCACATCGCTCATCGGTCCGTCAGGCTCCGGCAAGACGACGTTGCTGCGCGCGATCAACCGGTTGCACGATTTCACCAAGGGTGCGGTCGTGAGCGGCTCGATCCGGCTTGGAGACACCGATATCTATACGGGCGGGATCCCCGCGACGTTATTGCGCACTCGTGTCGGCATGGTGTTTCAACGGCCGAACCCGTTCCCCACCATGTCGATCTACGACAACGTCGTCTCGGGGCTGCGGTTCAACGGGATACGCAAGAAGGCGGTCCTCGAAGAGGCTGCCGAGTCCGCACTGATCGCCGCCGCTTTGTGGGATTCGGTCTCGAACCGGATGAAGGCGCACGCATCGACCCTTTCTGGGGGTGAGCAGCAGCGTCTGTGCATTGCAAGGGCTCTCGCGGTGGAGCCGGAGGTGCTGTTGATGGACGAGCCGACATCGTCGTTGGACCCGATCTCGATGCGGCTCATCGAAGAGCTCCTGGGCGAGCTCAAGAGCCGCGTCACGATCGTGATCGTCACCCACAACATGCAGCAGGCAGCCCGCGTGTCAGATCTGTGTGCGTTCTTCCTGATGGGCAGTGACCGTGCCGGTGAACAGATCGAAGTGGCGCCGACGAAGAAGTTGTTCAGCGAACCGGACGACCCGAGGACGTTGGACTACATCCAGGGCCGCTTTGGCTGAGCGCGAATGGCGGTCCCGGCAGAGAGGTCCCCTGCTCTCGAGCGGTGGTTGCGCCGCCTAGCAGAGCCGTGACCCGGAATCGTCCTCGGCCGAGAGAACCTCACCCAAGGCGGAGAGGAAACGGTCGTTCTCCGAGGGCGTGCCAATGCTGACGCGCAGACAGCCCTCGAGCCCTGGCCAGTCCGAGACGTCACGGATCAGCACCGAACGATCGAGCAGGCCCTTCCAGACTCGCGAGCCTTCGTGCGGGCTCACACGAAACAGGACGAAGTTGGCATTGGACGGCCACACCTCGACCGGAAGGGCTCCAAGGGCCGCCGCGACACGTCCTCGTTCGTCGACGATGGCCGCCACGCGGGCGCGCATCTCGTCACCGAACCCGAGGGCCAGCCGCCCCGCGACCTGTTTGAGCGCGTCGAGATGGTAGGGCAGCGCAACGTTCGACAACGAGCCGACCACGCTCGTGTCCGCGATCGCGTAGCCGAGGCGAAGCCCGGCCATGGCCCATGTCTTGGAGAACGTGCGCACCACGACCAGGCGGGGCTCAGACTCGAGCAGCTCGACTGCCGACCATGGCGCGAACTGTCCGTAAGCCTCGTCGACAACGAGAATCCCGGGCACGAGGGCGCGCACGGCCTGGACACTGTCCGAGGTCTCCACCCCGCCGGTCGGATTGTTGGGCGAGCAGAGGAAGGTGACCGCAGGGCCGGCCGGCCCGTGCATCCGGGCCGCGGCTGCGAGCGTTCGGGCCACTTCGGCCGGGTCCACTTCGAACGCGTCGTCCCGTCGACCAGCGACGACCGGCGTGGCGGTGAGCCGGGCGATGTGGGAGTGCAGCGCGTAGGTCGGCTCGAACAGCATCACGGGCCGGCCCGGGCCGCCGTAAGCGAGCAGGAGGCACTGGATCACCTCGTTGGAGCCGTTGGCGCAGAACACCTGGTCCGGCTCGACGCCGTGGTGAGCGGCAAGAGCCGCCCTTAGCGCCGTCGCCTCACGATCGGGGTAGCGGTGCAGAGGGATCGACCGCAACTCGCCGGCAAGAGCCTCGATGAACTCCTGCGGGGGAGGCTCGGGGGACTCGTTGGTGTTGAGCCTGACGTCGACCTCGACCTGCGGCGAGTGGTACCCGGGCCGGAGGCCAACTTCGGGACGGGCCGCGTCGGCGTGCGCGGGACCATTCGCTCCGGTGAGGCTCATGAGCTCAGTTGTTCGTGCTCGGACCGCATCGTCACCGAGCGGGCGTGGGCGCCGAGCCCTTCCGCGTTCGCAATGGCGGCCACGTGGGGAGCCACGCGACTCAACGCCCGGCGGTCCGCAGAGATGACGTGCACCCTGCGAAGGAAGTCCTCCACCCCGAGCGCGCTTGCATAGCGCGCGGACCCGAAGGTCGGCAGGGTGTGGCTCGGTCCGGCGATGTAGTCGCCGAGCGACGCCGGCGCGTACGGGCCGAGAAAGACCGCGCCCGCATTGCGTACGAGCGGGATCATCGCCTGCGGGTTGTCGCAGCAAAGCTCCAGGTGCTCGGGCGCTATCTCGTTCGACACCGCCATTGCTGCCTCGGGCCCGTCGACGAGCACGCCGTAGCCTCCACCGGCGAGCGTCGCCTCGATCTCCGCACGCCGCGGTGACTCCTCGACGAAGCGGGCGACCGCAGCGTTCACCGCCTTCAGAACCCGCTCGGACCAGGTGATGAGCCAGGCGAGCCCATCAGGGCCGTGCTCGGCCTGGACGACGAGGTCGATGGCCGCGTAGTCGGCCGGGACCGTCTCGTCCGCGATCACGATGACCTCCGAAGGCCCGGCGAACGAGGCCGGCATGCCGACCTCCCCGCGGACCTCCAGCTTGGCGAGCGACACCCAGCGGTTCCCGGGGCCGACGATCACCTCGACGCGGGCTACGGACTCGGTGCCGTAGGCCATGGCGGCGATCGCCTGCGCGCCCCCGATCCGGTAGACCTCGTCCACCCCGGCCAGGCTCGCGGCCGCAAGCACCTCGTCCGCAACGGCGCCACCCGGACCAGGCGGCACGCAGAGGGCGATGCCTTCCACGCCTGCGACTCGGGCCGGTATCGCGTCCATGAGGACGCTCGAGGGATAGCTGGCCAGCCCACCTGGCACATAGACGCCGGCGCGGGCCACGGGCAGTTCAAGCAGGTCGACCGAGATCCCGTTGCGCTCGAAGCTTCCCGGGCCAACTGCCCGGTGGCGGTGGAAGGCCTCGATGGCCTGGGCGGCCTCCGTAAGGGCCCCGAGCAGGGCCGGGTCCAACCCGCGGCGCGCCGATTCGATCTCCGCGACGGGCACTTGTATCTCGCCGATCTCGACCTTGTCGAAACGTGCCGTGTACTCCCGCAGCGCGGCGTCGCCTCGCACCCGGACGTCCTCGACGATCGCGCGGACCTCCGCGACCGGGCCTTGGTCCGCGAGGTTCGGTCGCGGGAGCGCGCCACAAAGGTCCGGCCCGCAGCCACGCAGGTCAAGACGTCGGAGCATGGCAGCAGCGTACCCGTCCGCCCGGACCAGTTTGCCTGTCGTGGGCCCGGATCGGCGATGATGGCGGTATGGCGTCGCAAGTCCCCGAGCCGTCGGAGCTCTCCGAGCTGTCCTCGATTGCCTCGTCACTCGAGCAGATCGCTCGTCGTGTCACATCGCTGGCGGACGCCGCTATCACGGCCAAACGGGACGATGTGGCCACGGACCTCATTGCCGTGGAGCGCGCTCTCCTCGGTGCGGTGCGACGCCTCGAGCGCCTGCTGGCAAGCGGGAGATGACCCGGCAAGACGCTGTCCCGGACGCGCCGACGGCGCCCTGAGGGCGCCGTCGGGGAGCGGGTCGGGCGGCGGATCCCTGGCCCGCTCTCTGGAACCAGGTGGCGGGAACCGGTTCCTCCTGGCGAAGTTAGCGCCCTGTCCCCGGGCTGTGACCGCGCGTCACGAACCTGTCACGAGACTGGCAGGCAAGTCCCTCGAGGATGTCCGCAGCCCTGCGGAGCAGCCCGAGGCCGTGGCCGGCGCGCGGCTGGGGCCATCGGACCGAAGTTCGAGCATCAGAATTTGCCCCTCGAAGGACAAAGATCGGCCAGCTCGCAGATCTCGCAGCGGGGTCGTCGCGCGATACAGACCCTCCGGCCGTGCTGGATGAGCCGCAGGCTGATCGCGCCCCACCCGGCGGGGGGAAACAGCTCACAGAGGTCCTGTTCGATCTTGACCGGGTCGTCCGAGTCGCTCAGCCCGAGGCGCTGGCTCAACCTTGTCACGTGGGTGTCGACCGGCAGCCCCGGAAGGCCGAAGGCAACCGAGAGCACGACATTCGCGGTCTTGCGACCGACCCCAGGCAGGGCGGTCAGCTCCTGCATCGACCGGGGCAGCTCACCGGCATGACGCATCACGATCGCCTCCGAGGCACCGAGGAGGTGGGATGCCTTCGAGCGGAAGAAGCCCGTGGACCGGATCAGGGTCTCGAGCTCGTCACGATCGGCGGCGGCGAGATCTTGCACTGTGGGATAACGCTCGAACAGCAACGGCATCACGATGTTGACCCGCTCGTCGGTGCACTGGGCCGAGAGGATGGTAGCGACGAGCAGCTCGAAAGGGGTGCGGTGGACGAGAGCGCACAGCTCGGTCGCCGTGCCCGGATATGCCGCGGCGAGCCGATCGGCGATCTTGCGGGCCCGCGCCAGCGGCCGCCGGCGGCCGCGGCCGCTCGGGCGTCGGGTGCTCGGCACGCTGGGCACCCTCGGATGGTAGCCACGGCCGGTGGCGAACAGGCGGTATGTTCGCCAGGTGCACAATGTCGAGATCAAGCGCAGGATGGGAGAGGCAGACATCGCTGCCATCTCGGTCCTGCTCGGGGCCGCCAGCACCGCCGACGGCCATCGCGCTCTCGGCGAGCACCAGTGGCTAGACCTGGTCCAAGGTGGTCGCGAGGGCTTTGCCGGCTTCGTGGCCCGAGAGTGGGGTCGTGAACGCGTCATCGCCTACGCGCAGATCAGCCGGGGCAACGACGCGAGCTGGGCCGTCGAGTACGTCGTGCACCCGCGGTGGCGCTCGGCCAGTGCCGACCTCCAGCAGGACCTGCTCAGCACCGCGCTCGGCGAGATCGCGGCACAGGGCGGAGGTCACGTGCACCTGTGGGTGCCCAAGCCGGGACCGGTCAACGATGCCGTCGCGGAGGCTGTCGGCATGCGACGCGGGCGTGAGCTCATCCAGATGCGCCGCTCACTTCCCCTCACCGGGGAGAACGCCGCGATCCCGGTACGGCCGTTTCGAACCGGCGAGGACGAGGCGGCGTGGCTCGATGTGAACAACCGCGCGTTTCACGGCCATCCCGAACAGGGCTCGTGGGATCTCGCCACCATGAGAGAACGCGAACGTCAGCCGTGGTTCGACCCGAACGGGTTCCTGATGCATGAGCGCGACGGGCGTCTCGCGGGCTTCTGCTGGACCAAGCTCCACGAGCCCGAGGACGACGTGATGAGCGGGGCCACCAACCACCAGCTGGGCGAGATCTACGTGATCGCGGTCGATCCGGACTTCCGAGGCCGCGGTCTCGGGCGCCAGCTCATGCTGGCAGGGCTGGCCTCGCTTTACGAGCGCGACGTGAGCACGGCGATGCTCTATGTCGACCACGACAATGAAGGGGCACGCAAGCTCTACTTCTCGCTCGGGTTCCTCGACGACCACACAGACCGCGCGTACGTCACCGACGTGGCTGCCGGCGGGGCAGGGGAACTGCCGGGCGCAGAGGTGGAAGGAAGAAGCGGACAATCATGAGCCCGCGCTCGTGAGCCGTTACGACCTGGGACGCGACGAGCTCGCGGCGTTCCTCTCCGACGAGCCCTCATACCGCGTGAGCCAGATCTTCGACGGCTTCTACCGGCGATTGGCGGAGCCTGGGGAGCTGACCGAGCTCCCTCGGGCACTGCGCGACCGGCTCGAACATGCACCGGGCCTGGCACCGGCCTTCCACTGCGTTGCCGAGAGCGTGGCGGACAGGGGCTCCACGGTGAAGTGGCTGCTCGCCACGAGCGACGGCAAGCGCATCGAGACGGTCCTCATGCGCTATCGCGACCGCACGACCGTGTGCGTCTCGAGCCAGGCCGGCTGTGCGATGGGCTGTAGCTTCTGCGCGACCGGAGACGCGGGCTTCGGCCGGCAGCTGAGCTCCGGAGAGATCATCGAGCAGGTCGTCGTCGCGGCGAGGCGCTGCCGCTCGGAGCGCTGGGGCCAGCTCGGCAACGTCGTGCTCATGGGGATGGGCGAGCCGCTGGCGAATTTCGAGGCGGTGTGGCCCGCGCTCGTGCGGATGAACCGAGATCTGGAACTGGCTGCCCGGCATCTCACAATTTCCACCGTTGGCGTCGTGCCCGGCATCCGTCGGCTGGCGGGCAAGACCCTCCAGGTGAACCTCGCCGTGTCGTTGCACGCGGCCAACGACCTACTGCGCGACCAGCTCGTACCGCTCAACCGCAGATACCCCCTTGGCATGGTCATGGAAGCCTGCGAGGAGTACCGGGCATCGACGGGAAGGAGGATCTCCTTCGAGTGGGCCTGCATCGAGGACGTGAACGACCGGCCTTCGGATGCCAGCGAGCTGGCGGCTCTGGCACGGCCCCTGGGGGCTCACGTCAACCTCATCCCGCTCAATCCGACGGCGGGAGGTCTCTCTAGGGGGCTGAGAGGCTCCGCCCGCGCCCGCGTCCTGTCGCTGCAAGCCTGGCTCAGGCAGGCCGGCGTCAACGCCACCATCCGCGAGAATCGAGGACGCTCGATCTCTGCGGCGTGCGGTCAGCTGGCGGCACGCGTCTAGCCGGCGGCGTGCGGGCCCGGCCCAGGAACGTGCAAGGCTTGGAGGATGGACACGAACCCCGACTCCGACCCACGCCGTGCCGAACGGAGACGTTCGACCAAGGAGACCCAGGTGGCGGTCCTTGTCGAGCTGGATGGGAGTGGTGCCGCCCTGGCGGACACCGGCCTGCCGTTCTTCGACCACATGTTGGCCCAGCTCGGCAGGCACGGCGGCTTGAACCTGGACCTCAAGGCTCGCGGCGACCTCGAGGTCGATGCGCACCACACCGTCGAAGACACCGGCATCGTCCTCGGGGAGGCCCTCGCCGAGGCGCTCGGCTCGAAAGCAGGCATCCGCCGTTTCGCGTCGATTGCGGTGCCGCTCGATGAGGCGTTGGTCGACGTCGCTCTCGATCTTTCCGGGAGGCCGTACCTGCACTACGACGTGGCGCTCGGCGAGACTGCCCCGCTCGGGAGCCCTCCGTTCGAGGTCCAGCTGGCCGAGGAGTTCTGGCGCGCCCTGGTGCACTCGGCGGCGCTGACGTTGCACATCGAGCTTCGTCGCGGGCGCAATCCCCACCACGTCCTCGAAGCCTGTTTCAAGGGGGTCGGCCGTGCACTGCGGGACGCCGCCCGGATCGAGGGCATTGGCGTCCCGTCGACCAAGGGCCTGCTGTAGGGCAGAGATGATCGCTGTCTTGGACTACGGCATCGGGAACCTCCGCTCCGCGGAGAAGGCCCTGCAGCACGTGGGCGCAGACGCCCGTCTGGTCGACAGCCCGGGAGGCGCCTTGGACGCGTCGGGGGTCGTGCTGCCCGGCGTCGGTGCCTTCGGCGCATGTGCCAGGGCGCTTCGCGACTCGGGGCTCGACGAGGTGGTCCGGCTCTGCATCAGCGATGGCCGCCCCTTCCTCGGGATCTGTGTCGGTCTGCAGCTGCTCTTCGAAAGCTCGGAAGAAGACCCGGACGTCGCTGGTCTCGGCATCCTGCAGGGGTCGGTTCGCGCGATCGCAGCGACCGAGCGCCGCCCACAGATGCAATGGAACCTGGTGAGGACCTCAACGGGGAGACGCTCGCGCCTGCTCGGTGGCGCCTCGAGTCGCTGGTACTACTTCGTCCACTCCTATGCCCCGGCTCCAGAGGGCGCCGAGGCCCTCGCAAGCGTCGTCGGCACGTGCGACTACGGCGGTGAGATCGCGGTCGCGTTCGAGCAGGGCAACATGTTCGGCACGCAGTTCCATCCGGAGAAGTCGGCATCCGCGGGCCTGCAGCTGCTCGAGCGCTTCGCTCGGATCTGCGCCGAGGAGCCTTCGGGGTCGTGACCATGGAGCTGTGGCCCGCCATCGACATTCGGGCTGGCAGGTGCGTGCGCCTGCTCCGCGGCGAGTTCCGCTCTGAGACCGTGTACGGCGACCCGCTGGAGCAGGCCGAGGCGTTCGTCTCGGCCGGAGCCTCACGGCTGCACGTCGTCGACCTCGACGCTGCGCGCGAAGGTGGCTCACCGAACCGGCACGTCGTTCTCCGCATCGCGTCATCTGCCGGGGTGCCCGTGCAGGCCGGTGGGGGAGTCCGCGACGAGATCGCCGCTGCGGCCCTGCTCGAAGCCGGGGTGGCGCGGGTGGTGGTCAGCACCGTGGCCGTCGAGAATCCCGGGACGCTCCTCGGGATGGTCGAGCGTTGGCCCGGCCGGGTTCTCGTCGGGCTGGACCACCGGTCGGTCGCCGGACCGGCAGGCGAGCTTCGGCGCGAGGTGGCGGTGCGCGGCTGGGTGGATTCGGGAGGGCTCGAACTCGATGCGGCTCTGCAGCGTCTCGCGGACCTGCCCCTCGGCGGTGTGGTGGTGACCGACATCGACCGTGACGGGACTGGAGCCGGCCCAGACTTGGCCGGACTCGCGCACGTGCTCTCGGTGACAGGACTTCCGGTGCTGGCCTCGGGTGGCATCGCCGGCACCTCGGATCTGGCCGCACTGGCGGCTCTTGGCGCGGCCGGCCGCCGGCTGGACGGGGCGATAGTCGGTCGGGCGCTGTTGTCGGGAGCGCTCTCGATCTCGGAGGCGGTTGCCGCGTGCGTGCCGTAAGAGTCATCCCTTGTCTCGACGTCGATGGCGGAAGGGTCGTCAAGGGCATCGAGTTCAAGGGACTTCGCGACGCCGGCGATCCTGTCGAGCTGGCCGCGCGCTACGACGCCGAAGGCGCCGACGAGCTCGTGCTGCTCGACATCACTGCCTCCTCGGACGACCGCGCGACGATGCTGCACGTCGTGGAACGCGCCGCGGAAGAGGTCTTCATCCCCCTCACGGTCGGCGGTGGTGTCCGCTCGGTCGCGGACGGCCGGGGGCTGCTTCGGGCAGGGGCCGACAAGGTTGCGGTGAACTCTGCCGCGGTCGCCGCGCCCGGGCTGATAGACGCTCTGGCGAGCGAGTTCGGGGCGCAATGCGTGGTCGTGGCCATCGACGCCCGTCGTAGCGGTGACGGCGGCCACTGGGAGGTATTCACCCACGGCGGGCGGCGTCCGACCGGTCTCGACGCGGCGAGTTGGGCCGCGGCCTGCGCGCGACTCGGCGCCGGGGAGATCCTCATCACCTCGATGGACAGGGATGGGACCGAGGCCGGCTACGACCTGGAGCTGACGAGCACGATCGCGGACTCGGTGCGCGTGCCGGTGATCGCGAGCGGGGGTGTCGGAAGGCTCGAGCATCTCGTAGAGGGCGCGCTCATCGGGCACGCCGACGGGCTGCTCGCCGCGTCGATATTCCACTTCGGCCGCCACACCATCGCGGAGGCGAAGGAGGAGCTCGCGGCGCGAGGCGTCAGCGTCCGGCCACCCGGCGCCTGAGCGGTCGTTCCGGCTCCAGTCGGATGTCCAGCTCCACCAGTGCCGCTCGCAACGCCGCTTCCACCTGCTCTGGGCTGTCACCGCGGGCGAAGACGAAGCCCAGGTAGCGGCTCCCCTCGGGCAGTGGGACGAGCACGCGACCCGGGGCGATCGTCAGGTCGATTCCGACGATTCCAGGTATCTCCAGAGCCCGTTCGCGTCCTGTGACCTCGGCCAGGACGCCACCGGTGCCGATCGGCAGCATCAGGACGCCCGCTGCGCCCTGACGCTGGCGCAGCGAGCCGGCCGGCCGGCCCAGCGCGTGGGCCAGGATGACGTACTCCAGGCTCATCCCCGTCCCGAACTCGAGGGTGCGCGAGCACAGTCCACCGATCGAGCGGGCGGCCACCTCGATTACCCACGCCCGCCCGTCCCGGACGCGCAGCTCGGCATGGACGGGGCCCTCCCTGAGGTTGAGGGCCCTCGTGGCGGCCTGGGTGGTCGTGGTCACGGCGCCGAGATCAGAGGCATCGAGCCTTGACGGTGTCACGTACAAGCTCTCCTCGAAAAAGGGGCCGTCGAGCGGGTCCGGCTTGTCGAACACGGCCAGGACCGTCAGCTCGCCGTTGTCGAGCACGCCTTCGACGGCCACCTCGGGGCCGCGCACGAACTCCTCCACGAGCAGAGGTTGCTCCGGCGCCACGCCCGCCTTGGTGGCGATCGATCGGGAGCGTTCGACCGCCGCCAGGGCTTGCGCGACGGTATCGGCCCGGATCACGCCCTGGCTCCCTGACAAGGATGTGGGCTTGACCACCCACGGCAGGCCGACCGCTCCGGTGAGGCGGGTCACCTCGGCGGCTCCGGCGCCGGGGGACAGGGCCGCAAACGCGGGCTGGGACACCTCGGCTGCGCTGAGCACCCTGCGCATGGCGAGCTTGTCCCGCGCGGCGGCAACGGCGTCGGGACGGTTGCCGCGAAGGCCAAGGCGCTCCGCGGCGCGGGCCGCCACGAGCGTCCCCTGGTCGTCCACGGCCAGCACCGCGTCGATCGGCGTGACAGCGTCGAGTGCCACGATCGCGTCCGCAGCCGCCTCTGGATCGTCGAGGCGGACCTGCAGGGACCCGCCTGCTCCGGCCAGCGCCGGTGCCTCGTCGCACCCGACGATCACCTGGAGGTCCAGCGCCCTGGCCGCATCGAGGAAGTCGGAAGCGCGATAGGAGGCGGAGGGGACGAGCAGCAGGACGCGATCCACCTTCCCATGATGCCGAGTCGGCCCGAGCTTGCCCGCGCGGCCGCCCTCCCGTTCGGGCCACCGCCTCCGGATCTCGGGCGCGCCCCGAGGTCCTGCAGTTGCGGCGCGGCACGCCCAAGGTCACGGCCGCTCTTCGGTGGCACTACGGTTTCGGTCGTGGAGTTGCCCGAGTTGCGCCGGCCCAGGCCAGATTCCGACGAGGTCAAGCAGCCGGTGACGATGCTGAACGACCGCGTGCTGGTGCACGTGCCGACGGCCGAAGGCGAACGGCGGTCGCGCGCCGGCATCCTCATCCCCGCCACGGCCTCGGTCGCCCGCCGCCTGGCGTGGGCCGAGGTTGCCGCGGTCGGCCCGAACGTGCGCTCGATCCGGGCCGGAGACCGCGTCCTGTTCAATCCCGAGGAGTGCTTCGAGGTGGAGGTTCAGGGCGAGGACTACGTGATCCTGCGAGAACGCGACATCCCGGCGGTCGCCTCGGAGCGACTCGAGGACGGGACAGGGCTGTACTTGTGACCGTTGCACCGGTCCGCTTCACCGAGGAGGAGATCGCGGAGATCCGCTTCGATGACAAGGGTCTCGTGGCCGCGATCGTGCAGGATCGCGCGACCCGTGACGTCTTGATGCTCGGATGGATGGACGCCGAGGCGCTGCGCCGGACACTGACGACCGCTCGCACGTGGTTCTGGAGCCGGAGCCGGCAGGAGTACTGGTGCAAGGGGGAGACCTCGGGCGATCGCCAGTGGGTCCGGGCTGCCGCCTACGACTGCGACGGCGATGCACTGCTCATCACCGTCGACCAGGAGGGCCGCGGCGCGTGCCACACCGGCGACTGGAGCTGTTTTCACCGCCGGTTCGGCGACTCGCTGTCGTGACCGGCACCGAGTCGCGGGAGCGTTCGAACCCGGGGCCAGGCGCCCTTGCCCAGAGCGCCGCCGCGCAGGCCAGCCCTGGTCTGGAGAAGTTCTGCGAGCTCGGCCGGCAATACTCGGTCGTCCCGGTCTGGCGAGAGCTTGTCGCGGACGGCTTGACTCCGGTCGGGGCCTTCCGCGCAATGGTCGGGGACGCTCCCGGCTTCCTGCTCGAGTCGGTCGAGCACGGCGAGCGCTGGAGCCGCTTCTCGTTCATCGGGCGCTCGCCCGCGGCGACCCTCGTGGCACGCGGCCGCCAGATCGAGGTGACCCAGGGCTCAGTTCCCGATTCGGTTCCCCGTGACAAAGGCGTGCTCGCCTGTGTCGAGTCGATTCTCGACAAGCTCCGGTCGCCGTCGTTCGAGGGGCTCCCTCCGCTTCACAGCGGTCTTGTCGGCTATCTCGGCTACGACGTTGTTCGCGAGGTCGAGCGGCTCGGGACGCCACCGGCCGACGACCTCGGTCATCCCGACGCTGTCGTGTCGGTGATCGGCGAGCTCGCTGCCTTTGACCACTGGCGCCAGCGGGTGACGCTCGTCAACAACGTGCTCGTCGAGGCGGACAAGCACGAGAGCGGGAATGCCCTCGGGCTCCGGCCCGCCTACCTCGACGCGTTGCAGCGCCTGGAGGTGATCCGCAACGACCTGGAGCGCCCGGGCCACGAGCCGCTCGTCGCGCCGCCGTCGCCCGGGGCCTCCCTCCCGGACGGCACCGTTCGGCGAGGCACCAGCGCCGAGCGGTACCGCCAGGCCGTCGAGGTCGCCAAGGAGTACATCCGTGCAGGCGACGCGTTCCAGATCGTGCTGTCCCAGCGCTTCGACTTCGACCTCGGCTGCGACGCGTTCGATGTCTACAGGGTGCTCCGGCAGGTGAACCCCAGCCCGTACATGTTCTTCCTCCGCCTGGGGGGTGTGTCGGTCGTCGGAGCGTCGCCTGAGCCGATGGTCCAGCTCCTCGACGGGCGCGTCGTGTCGCGACCGATCGCCGGAACGCGCCGACGCGGTTCGAACGACGAGGAGGACCGCAGGCTCGAGACCGAGCTCGTCGAGAACCCGAAGGAGCTCGCCGAGCACGTCATGCTCGTCGACCTGGCTCGCAACGACGTGGGAAGGGTCGTGCGCTTCGGCTCCGAACGGGTCGAGGAGCTGATGACCGTCGAGCGTTACAGCCACGTCATGCACCTCACCTCCGAGGTTTCCGGTGAGCTGCTCGAGGGCCGGGGACCCGTGGACGTGCTGAGGGCGACACTTCCCGCCGGGACCGTCTCAGGCGCGCCGAAGGTGCGGGCGATGGAGATCATCGACGAGCTCGAGCCCACCAAACGAGGCCCGTACGCCGGGATCGTCGGCTACATCGACTTCTCGGGCAACCTCGACACGGCGATCGCCATCCGCACGCTCGTCGCGACAGCGGACGGCAAAGCCTCGGTGCAGGCCGGGGCCGGCATCGTCGCCGACAGCGACCCGGCTGCCGAAGACGAGGAGTGCGCGGCCAAGGCCGCGGCCGTGCTGACGGCCGTAGCCGGGGCTCGCCAGCTCTCGGCGGAGAGGCGGCGGCTGTGAGCCCGACGGCCCGGCTTGACCTTCGGCGGTCCTATGCCCTCATCCACGACGACGCCTGCGCGCTCGAGACCGCACGGGACACCGTCGTGGTGCGGGGCCCGGAAGCGCGTGGCTGGCTCCAGGGGCAAGTGAGCCAGGACCTCGGAGCACTCGCGGTCGGTCACTCGGCGGAGACGCTCGTGCTCTCACCGCAGGGCAAGGTGGAGGTGTACTGCCGTGCCACGATTCTCGCGGACGACCTCGTGCTGCTCGACACCGAGACCGGCTACGGCGGAGTCCTTTCCGAGCGGCTCGGGCGGTTCCGCTTGCGGGTGAGGGCCGATCTCGAGACCGGGACCATCCGGTGCCTCAAGGTCCGCGGACCGGCTTCGGTGACCAGGCTTGCAAACGCGGGGCTGGAGCCCGGGGTGATGGCTGCTGACGCGCCCGCGGCGGCGGTGGGCGGTCGTTGGTTGATCGCCGTGCCGGCAACCTGGCCCGGCTATGGCGGCCTGGACGTGCTGGCAGCGGCCGAAGTGCCTGGTTGGCCACCGCTGGAAGTCCCACTGGGCGACCCTGCGGCATTCGAGGTGGCACGCATCGAGGCCGGAGTGCCGGCAATGGGAAGCGAGCTCACCGAAAAGACGATCCCGCAGGAAGCCGGCAACCTCGTCGAGCACACCGTGAGCTTCACGAAGGGCTGCTATACGGGTCAGGAGCTCGTGGCCCGCCTTGACGCCCGGGGCGGAAACGTGGCGTGGCGGTTGCGAGGTGTCGTGCTGGATTCGGCGGGTGAGTGCCCGGACGATGCGCTCCTGGTCTCGGGGGACCGAGAGCTCGGGCGTCTCACGAGCATCGCCTGGTCGCCGGGGTTTGCTGCGCCAGTCGCCCTCGCCTATGTGCGCCGCGACGTCGTGCTCCCGGCTGCGACGACGGTGATGCCGGGCGGGGGCCAGGCGGAGATCCGAGAGCTCCCTCTCTCGATCGGATAGACAGGGTCGGTGTTAGCGATCCCGCTGGCGGTCTGTGCGGCGCTGTGCAACGCCCTGACCACGATCTTTCAGCGGCTCGGCGTCGAGACGGCTCCCGATGCGCACGGTCGCGGCCTGAAGCTGATGCGCCACGTCCTGCGCCGGCCCATCTGGTACGTCGGATTCGTCGCGATGCTGGGATCGTTCCTGCTGCAGGCCACGGCACTCGCTTTCGGCTCTCTCAGTGTCGTGCAGCCTCTCATGGTCACCGAGCTCATCTTCCTTGTTGTCATCTTGCGCGTGTGGTTCGGCTCGCCGCTGGGTTGGAGCGAGGCGATCGGGACGGTGCTCACGGTGGCGGGACTGGCCGCCTTCCTCGCCATGAGCAACACAGGTGGAGGGACCACCTTTCCCACGACCAGCGGCTGGGTCATCGTGATCACCGTCTGCTGCGCAGCGATCGCGATCTGCTTGGCTTGCACGCGCCTCAGGTCGCGCAACTCGCGGTCGTGGCGCTCTGCGTGGTTCGGGTCCGCAGCGGCGATTTCGTTCGCGCTGAGCGCCTCGTTCACCAAGGCCACGACGATCCTGTTCTCGAACGGCTTCTGGCAGATCTTCGAGCACTGGGAGCCCTATGCCATCGTCGTGGGCGGGCTGGCCGGTCTCGTGCTCACCCAGGATGCCTTCCATGCCGGTCCGATCACGGCTTCCCAGGCCACGCTGACCATCGTCGACCCGATCGTGAGCGTCGTGATCGGTGTCGGCCTGTTCGGTGACAACCTGCGCGGCGGGATAGGTGCTCTCGCCTTCGACGCCGCGGCGCTCCTTGTCATGTGCGTCGGATTGTTCGTGCTCACGCAGTCGCCGCTGATAGCCGGATCGGTCGCTCAGGAGCATCTCGGGAGATCCCGACTCGAGCACCAGCAGAAGGTCCGGGAGGTGTCCCGAAGCGGCCGGTAGGCTGGCGTCGGTGGCCACATATCTCGACCGCATCGCGGCGTGGCACCGTGACGTCGCGGCTGCTGACCGGCGCGACCTGAAGGACCTCGCGGCCAGGGCCCGTGCCGTGGCACCGCCCCGCGACTTCACCGGGCCGCTGAAGGCCCTCGGGCCCAAGGCAACCGGCGAGGCGGCCATTGCGCTCGTCGCGGAGATCAAGCGCCGGTCGCCGTCCAAGGGTGACATCGCCCCGGACCTCGACCCGGTTGAGGTCGCGCGGGCGTACGCGTCCGGCGGTGCGTCCTGCCTGTCGGTGCTCACCGACGGCCCGCACTTCGGTGGCGGCCCTGAGGACTTGGAGCTGGCGCGCGCCGCGGTTGAAATTCCCGTTCTCCGCAAGGACTTCACGGTCTCGGCGGCCGACCTCTACGACGCCCGCATCATGGGAGCTGACGCCGTGCTGCTTGTCGTTGCGCTGCTCGACGACGGTGAGCTGGCGGAGCTCCACCGCATCGCCGGAGAACTGGACATGGCCGCTCTCGTCGAGGTTCACGACGAGCTCGAGCTCGAGCGGGCCCTTGAGATCGGGGCCCGGCTTGTCGGCGTGAACCAGCGCGACCTGCACAGCTTCGAAGTGGACCGGGAACGGGCCAACCGTGTCGCGCGTCAGGTCCCAGCCGGCGTGCTGAAGATCGCCGAGTCCGGCGTGGAGTCGCATGCTCAGGTTGCCGCGCTGGCAGAAGCGGGCTTCGACGGCGTTCTCGTCGGCGAGGCGCTTGTGCGTTCGCGCGACCGAACGGCTGCTGTCGCCGGGCTTCTGGGCCGGACTGTGCCATGTGGGTGAAGATCTGCGGGATCACCAGTGAGGAGGACGCCCTGATCGCGGTGGCCATGGGTGCCGACGCCGTCGGCTTCGTCTTTGCTCCTTCGCCGCGCCAGATGAGCCCGAGCTCGGTGGCTGCGATCACTCGGCGGCTTCCCCACGAGATCTGCACCGTTGGGGTTTTTCGCGACGAGGAGCCCCGCCGGGTCGTCGAGATCGTGAACCGTGCCGGGCTCGATGCCGCTCAGCTGCACGGGAACGAGACGTTCGCGGACTGTGGGTACGTCTCGGTTCGGGTGCCACTCGTCATCAAGGCGTTCCCGGCAGGGGACGACCGACTAGCGCGGGCGGCCGAGTACGGTGCGGACATAGTGCTGGTCGACGCCCCGTCGCCGGGATCGGGCAAGGTGTTCGACTGGCGTCTGGCGGAGGGCGCGCCGAAAGGACGCCGGCTCGTTCTGGCCGGGGGCCTCAACCCCGACAACGTGGCCGACGCGATCCGCAGGGTCCACCCCTGGGGCGTCGATGTCTCCTCCGGCGTGGAAGCAAGCGTCGGGAAGAAGGACGCTCGACTGGTGCGGGCCTTCGTGCAGGCGGCTCGCGCCGCCGAACCCGAACCCTACGACACCGATGACGCGGGTCCCTACGACTGGCAGGAGGACAGTTGAGCATCGCCGGCGAACTGATGCGCGGACCGGAGAGGCACGGGCGCTTTGGCGAATTCGGAGGCCGGTTCGTGCCTGAGTCGCTCGTGCCGGCCTGCGAGGAGCTCGAGGCCGGCTTTGAGTCCGCTTGGGCAGATCCCGCCTTCCGCGGCCGTTTGGACGACCTCCTCGGCCATTACGGGGGCCGCCCGACGCCGGTCAGCGAATGCGGCCGCCTGAGCGAGCTGCTCGGCGTCCGATTGCTCCTCAAACGCGAGGACCTGGCCCACACCGGATCGCACAAGCTCAACAACGTCATCGGCCAGGCGCTGTTGGCCGAGCGCATGGGCAAGCGCCGCCTCATCGCCGAGACGGGCGCCGGCCAGCACGGTGTTGCCGCCGCCACTGCGGCGGCACTGCTCGGTCTCGAATGCCTCGTCTACATGGGTGCCGTCGACGTCGAGCGCCAGGGCTTGAACGTGTTCCGCATGGAGCTGCTGGGGGCCGAGGTGCGTGCAGTGCACTCGGGCAGCCGGACGTTGAAGGACGCAATCAACGAAGCCCTGCGCGACTGGGTTGCGAGCGTGGAGACCACGCACTACTGCATCGGGTCGGTCATGGGCCCGCACCCGTATCCCTACATCGTCCGGCAATTCCAACGCGTCATTGGCGACGAGGCCCGTGCCCAGTGCCATGAGCTGCTCGGTGGCTCGGATCCAGACGTCGTGGTGGCCTGCGTCGGCGGTGGCTCGAACGCGGCCGGCACCTTCGCGGGCTTCGTGGACACCGGCGCGCGGCTCGTGGGCGTCGAGGCGGCCGGTGGCGCTGCCATGACCAACGGCGTACCCGGGGTCGTCCACGGGATGCGGTCCAGGTTCCTGCAGGATGAAGACGGTCAGATCCTCGAGGCATGCTCGGTCTCTGCCGGCCTCGACTACCCCGGTGTCGGCCCCGAGCACGCCTATCTCGGAGCCGTCGGCAGGGCCGAGTACCCCTCGGCGGAGGATTCAGAGGTGCTCGCCGCCTTCCGCTTGCTGGCCGAGACAGAAGGGATCATCCCCGCACTGGAACCGGCCCACGCCCTCGCCTGGGTGGTCAGAGAAGCCGGAAAGTCGATCCCGGAGGGTTCAACGGTGCTGATGACGCTGTCGGGCCGGGGCGACAAGGACGTCGCACTGGTGCGAAAGCTCATGCAGTGACGCCCGGCGCGACCGTGACGTGCGGCGTCCTCGAGAAGGCTCTCAGAGATCGTCGAGATGCCGGGCGCAAGCTGCTCGTCCCCTATGTGACCGGGGGTCTCGGGCGGGACTGGCTGGATGTCGTGCGAGCGGTCGCTGCAGCGGGAGCCGACGCGATCGAGATCGGGATCCCATTCTCGGACCCGGTCATGGACGGGCCGGTCATCCAGCGGGCTTCGGCCGAGGCGCTCAGCTCCGGAGCGACCCCGGCGGGGATCATCGCTGCCTTGGCACGGGCGGACGCCGGGGTCCCGCTGGTCGTGATGACGTACTACAACATCGTGCTCAGGGCGGGTCACCGCCGGATGGCCAGGTCGCTCGAGGAGGCGGGGGTCTCTGGCGCCATCGTGGCGGACCTCCCGATCGACGAGCTCAACGGCTGGGGAGACGAAGCCGGCAGCGCCGGGGTCGAGACCGTGCTGTTGGTCGCGCCGACAACGCCGGGGAGTCGCCTGAAGGCGATCTGCGCCCGGTCGCGGGGTTTCGTCTACGGCGTCGGCGTGATGGGCGTGACGGGCGAGCGGGCGTCGCTGAGCGCGACCGCGCTGAGGGTGGCCACCTCATGCAAGGAGGAGACCGACATCCCCGTGCTCATCGGCGTCGGGATCTCCAGCCCGGAGCAGGCACGGGAAGTGATCGCGGTGGCAGACGGCGTGGTGGTCGGCTCCGCGCTGGTCCATCGGCTCCTCGAGGGTGCCGGCCCCGAAGGGGCGGGCGCATTCGTGGCAGAGCTCCGGGCGGCGATCGACCGCTGAGCGGCGAGTCGAACCGGCCGACCGCTTTGCAGGAGACCCGAGCGGCCCGGCAACTGTGCGCTGGCCTGGTGTGCCCGGCCACTTGGCGGGCTCCGGGCTCAGTGTCTTGTGGCCGTGCGTCGCTCAAGGTGAAAATTGTGGTTTCATCGTTACGTGCATGTTGCGGCGCTCGCGACCGAGCCGGTCACGAGAGCTATCGGGCAGAGGACCGACTGCTACGCAGTGGTCACGCGGGGGCTCACGAAGCGCTTCGGCAAGCGGCTGGCAGTCGACGGGCTCGATCTGGTCATCCCCGCAGGTTCGATCTCCGGGTTCGTGGGCCAGAACGGCGCCGGCAAGACCACCACCATCCGGATGCTGCTGGGCCTGATACGCCCTACCGCAGGCAGGGGGACGGTGCTCGGCCATCCTCTCGGTCGTTCACGGGCGTACCTGCCGCGCGTCGGCGCCCTCATCGAGGGGCCTACCTTCTATCCGGCGTTGTCGGGACGCGAGAACCTGATGGTGCTCGCCCGGCTGAGCGGCATCGACAACAGGAGAGTCGACGCCGCCCTCGAGCGCGTCGGCCTGGGTACACGCGGCCTGGATCCGTTCCGGACCTATTCGCTCGGTATGCGTCAGCGACTGGGCATCGCTGCTGCACTGCTCCCCGGTCCGGAGCTGCTCGTGCTCGACGAGCCGACCAATGGGCTCGATCCGCAAGGGATAGCCGAGATCCGTGCCATGCTGCGGTCGTTCGCGGACGAGGGCATGACGGTGTTCGTCTCCTCGCACTTGCTCGCCGAGATCCAGCAGATCTGCGAGCACCTCGTTGTCATCGAGACGGGTCGGCTGCTGTTCCAGGGAGGCGTCGAGGAGCTTCTGGCGGCACGCGCTCCCGAGCTGATCGTGCGAACCGAGAATCAGAACCACGCAAAGCGCTTGCTGCAGCTGGTGATGGGCACCGGCCGGAGCGCACGCATTGTCGGAGACAACGAGAGCACGACTCTCGAGGTCCTGGCCGATTGCAGCTGGGCCGCCGATCTCAATCGCCTCGCCATGGCAAACGGCATCACGCTCGTTCATCTCGCCGAGCGGCGCTCGACCCTCGAGGAGGCGTTCTTCGAGATCACACGGGTCTCTGCCAACCAGGGGATCCAGGGCAGCGACCCTGCTCGTGGAGCGGGAGGCGCTGATGGCGGCACGAAGGCGTGGTCGGAAAGGCCAGGACGGCCATGATCTGGCGGTCGTTCGAAAGTGAGTGGGTCAAGATGCGCCGCCGGCGACTCTGGTATGGCAGCTACCTCGCCATAACCGGGGTCGTCTTGCTGACGACGATCGTGACGATCGCCGGCGCGCTTCACCATGCCAATGACCGAGGGGATCTGACGCTCGCCCAGCTGGCCCATGCCACCGGGCTCAGTCAAGGACTCATGCAGTCGGGCATCCTTCTCGGCGCTGTCTCGTTCTCCATCGCCGCGTTCCAATTCGGTGGGGAATTCTCCCACGGAACACTGCGCAACCTCCTCGTGCGCCAACCGCGCCGGTCCGTGCTCATGACGGGCAAGTGCCTTGCGGTGCTCACTTTTCTTGTCGGGGCGGTCATGGTCGCGGCGATCGTTGGCCTCTGCGCGGCCTTCGCGATGGCACACCTCCGCAGCGTCCCGACGAGTGCGTGGACCTCGGGTGTGGGGATGGGCGACCTCGGAATCGTGCTCGGAGACCTTGCGATCTCCACCTGTGGATTCGCGATCATCGGCATGATCGCCGGAGTGTTGCTTCGGTCGTCGGTCATCGCGATCGCGGCAGGCCTTGCCGTCTTGCTCCCTGTCGAGACGATCGTCACCGACGCCGTCCCAGGGGCGGCGCGCTGGCTGCCGGCGCAACTGCTCGAGGCCATTGCCCAGGGTGGCTCCACGGGAGCGTCATTCCGCGCCGCCTTGATCACGATGTCGGCGTATCTCGCCGGAGCCGTCGTGATCACGATGCTCGTCTTCGTGCGGCGGGACGTGACCGCCTGAGGGACGCGACCGCCCAAGGCGCGGACTGCGTGGCGTCAAGGACGGTCGAGGCCCAGGGCCTCGCCGCCAGGTTATTGCATAGATACTCGTATGACTGTATCATCATGCTGTGAAGACGGGGATCGCCGGGGCGTCGGGCTACCTCGGCGCTGAGCTGTTGCGACTGCTGGCAGGCCATCGGAGCTTCGAGGTCGTGGTGGCACAAGGCGACAGCTCAGCAGGGGTCGAAGTCGCGAAGCTCTACCCGAACCTCGCTCCTGGTTATGGCGACCTGGTGTTCTCCCCGCTCGATCCCGCCGGCTTGGAGGGTCTCGAGGTTGTGTTCATCGCCCTCCCGTCCGGTCGGTCCCAGGACCTCGTTCCGGATCTGGCACGTAGCGTCCCGCTCGTGGTCGACCTGGGTGCGGACTTCCGCCTCCGGGACCGGTCGCTCTACCCGGTCTGGTACGGGTTCGAGCACCGCGCTCCGGATCTCCTCAGCCGGTTCGTCTACGGACTGCCGGAGTTGTTCCGCCACGAGCTTGCGGGCGCCAGGCTCGTCGCGGCTCCGGGGTGCTACGTCACCGCGGCCACCCTTGCGCTCGAGCCTCTCGTGAGAGAAGGCCTTATCGAGCCGACCGGGGTCATCGTGGACGCGGCGAGCGGGACATCAGGAGCGGGGCGTTCGCCGTCGGCGACCATGCACCATCCGGTTGTCAATGAGAGCTTCTCTGCTTACGGGCTCATCAACCACCGCCACACCCCCGAGATGGAGCAGGCGATCGGGGCGCAGATCCTCTTCACGGCGCACCTTGCGCCGATGACGCGTGGGATCCTCGCCACCTGCTACGGCCGCGCCGTCGACGGCCGCGCCGGATCGCTGGCGTTGGATGTGCTGCAGGACGCCTACCATGACGAACCCTTCGTTCAGGTGAGCGCGGTGCCGTGCGCGACTCGTGACACCTACGGTTCCAACACGGTTCAGGTCACCGCCCGCTACGACGCCCGGACCGGGTACGTCGTGTCGCTGGCGGCATTGGACAACCTCGTCAAGGGGGGCGCGGGACAGGCGATCCAGGCAGCGAACCTCGCCGTCGGCTTGGAAGAGACCGTCGGGCTTCCCACCCTTGGTCTGGTGCCGTGACGGTCCTGGCGCCACGCGGCTTTGTCGCATCGGCGACCGCGGCCGGCATCAAGCCCGACGGGCAGCTGGACCTCGCGCTTGTCGCGACGGAGGACGCTCGGCCCGTGCCGGTGGGCGCGGCGTTCACCTCGAATCTCCTGGCGGCTGCACCGGTGCAGGTTTGCCGTGCCCACCTCGGCGCGAGCGGTGGGCTCTCGGCGGGCGTCGTGCTCAACAGCGGTTGTGCCAACGCGGCGACCGGCTCACAGGGCCGCCGTGCCGCCGAGCTCACTTGCGACCTGGCGGCTCGCGCACTGGGCGTACGCCCCGAGCACGTCCTGGTCTGCTCGACCGGGATCATCGGTACCCGGTTGGCCTGTGACCGCATCGAGGCGGCGCTGCCCTCGTTGATCGGTGGGCGCGGTTCGTCGCCGGATCATGCGGCGGCGGCCGCAAGGGCGATCCTCACGACCGACAAGAGGACCAAAGAGGTCGTCGTCGAAGCGGACGGCTTCGTCATCGGTGGCATGGCGAAGGGAGCCGCGATGCTGTCGCCGAACATGGCGACGATGCTCGCCGTGCTGACGTCGGATGTGTCTTCGTCGTCGCAGGCACTGCACACAGCCGTCTCCAGTGCTGTGCGGCACTCGTTCAACGAGATGACCGTCGATGGCTGCACGTCCACTAACGACTCGGTGATCGTGATGGCAAGCGGTGTCGGTCCCCAAGTGCCGGAGCCAGCACTGGCCGAGGCGCTCACCGCAGCGTGTGCCGATCTTGCGTTGCAGATGGTTGCCGATGCCGAGGGTGGGACGAAGGTGGTTCGGGTCCGCGTCGTCGGAGCCTGCGACGGCGTCTCGGCGCGGCGGGCCGCCCGTCGTGTCGCCGAGAGCCAGCTCGTCAAGGCCTCGTGGTTCGGCGAGGATGCGAATTGGGGCAGGGTCCTCAGCGAGCTCGGGTCCGCGGGCACGCCTTTCGATCCGGATCGGGTCTCGGTCGCGTACGGCCCCGTGACGGTCTGCCGAGGTGGCGTGGCGGTCGATCACGACGAGGAAGCGATTCGAAACGTTCTTGGTTCCCAGCAGTTCGAGGTCATCTGCGATCTCGGCCTCGGCGAAGGTTCGGCCACGATGACCAGCGCCGATCTCACGCCTGCCTACGTCGAGCTCAACATGGGACGATCGTGAGCCAACTCGAGCTGCCCGCGCCAGTCAAAGCTGCGGTTCTCTGCGACGCACTTCCTTACATCAGGCGCTTTGCGGGACGCACGGTCGTGGTCAAGTACGGCGGCAACGCGCTGGTGGGCTCCGATGGCCCACCGGCGCGGATTGCCCCGGCGACCGCGTTGCGGGATGGCGAGAGGGAGGGCGACCAAGAGGCCGAGGCACTCGAGCGGTTTGCCGAGGACGTCGTCCTGCTGCGATCGATCGGGATCCTCCCGGTTGTCGTCCACGGTGGAGGCCCTCAAATCGGATCGCTCATGGCGCGTCTCGGCAAGGTGCCCGAGTTTCGCGACGGGCTCCGCGTGACCGACGCGGAGACCCTCGAGATCGCCCGGATGGTTCTCGTCGGCAAGGTGAACCGCGACATCGTCGGCATGATCAACGTCCATGGGCCACTCGCCGTCGGGCTGTCCGGCGAGGACGCAGGGCTCATCACGGCGACGGCTCGCGACCCCGGGCTCGGCTATGTCGGCGATGTCGTCGCCGTCGATCCGTCCATCGTCCATCGCCTTCTCGCCGAGGGCCTGGTGCCCGTCATCGCCACGATCGGTTCGGACCGGACGGGCCAGGCCTACAACATCAACGCCGACACGGTCGCGGGGGCTATCGCCGAGTCGCTCGGGGCCGAGAAACTTGTCTTTCTGACCGACGTGACGGGCATCCTCTCGAACTCGGCCGACCCGACGACGCTGCTGCACCGGCTCTGCGCCGAGGAGCTGGACGCGATGGTCGCCTCGGGCGCGATCGCCAAGGGCATGGTGCCCAAGGCGGCTGCATGCGCTCATGCCGTCAGGCATGGTGTGGCCAGCGCTCACGTGCTCGACGGACGGGTCACCCATGCGATCCTGCTGGAGCTGCTCACCAGCGAAGGCGTTGGCACGATGGTGGTCGCACGATGACCAGTGAGCCGAGATCGCCCACGCTCATGGCGACGTACGCGCCGGCGCCGGTCCGTTTCGTCTCCGGGCGGGGGACCGAGCTGTTCGACGATGACGGTCGCCGGTATCTCGACTTCATCGCCGGCATCGCCGTGGTGTCCCTCGGGCATTGCAACGAGCGCGTGACGGGCGCGATCGCGCAACAGGCCGCGCGGCTCATGCACGTGTCGAACCTTTTTCACAACGAGCTCAACGAGCGTCTCGCCTGTGCCCTGGACCGCCTTGTCGGTGATGGCTCGGCGGCAGGGGGCCAGGTGTTCTTCTCGAACTCCGGTGCAGAGGCGAACGAATGCGCGATCAAGCTCGCCCGGCGAGCAGGTGGCCCGGGCCGATACGTCGTCATCTCGGCGATGGGGTCGTTCCACGGGCGCACCCTGGCCACGCTCGCCGCGACCGGGCAGCCCAGCAAGCACGAGGCGTTCCGCCCGCTTCCAGAAGGCTTCCGGAGCGTCCCCTACGGCGACCTCGGCGCCCTCGAGGAGGCCGTTGCCCCAGCATCTGTCGCCGCCGTCCTCCTGGAGGCCATCGAAGGAGAAGCAGGCGTCATAGTCCCGCCCGCCGGCTACCTCACAGCGGTGCGGCGCCTGTGTGACGAGCGGGGCATCCTGCTCATGCTGGACGAGATCCAGACCGGGCTCGGGCGCACCGGCCGTTGGTTCGCCTTCCAACACGAGGCGATAGCTCCTGATGTCGTCACCGTCGCGAAGTCGCTCGGCAACGGGATGCCGATTGGCGCCTGCTGGGCTCGCCGCGACGCCGCCGCCGCCTTCGTCGCGGGCGATCACGGAAGCACCTTCGGCGGTCAACCGCTTGCATGTGCTGCGGGTATCGCGACGCTCGCCGAGCTCGAGGCGATCGACGGCCCTGGACTCGCGGAGCGAACCGGTGCCTACCTGCAGCGACGGCTGGCAGCGCTCGAGGGCGTCGCCTGTGTCAGGGGCAGGGGTCTGCTTCTTGCTGCCGTCCTCGAGCCGGGGCTCGACGCCACCGAAGCCACCCGCTCGGCGCTGGGTCTGGGCCTTGTGGTCAACGCCCCGGTGCCGGGCGTCCTCCGTCTCGCGCCACCGCTCACGGTGAGCATTGCCGAGGTGGACCAAGCCGTCGGGATGCTGGGTGTGGCACTCGAATCGGTGCGCAGCGCGCAGACGGCAGGAGGCGGTCGGTGGTGACGAACCCAAGACCCACCAAACACCGGCGCCAACACCTCGTTGTCCGCCTCTTGGCCGACAACGAGGTCTCGAGCCAGGAGCAGCTCGTGGAGCTCTTGAGCCATGAGGGAATCGCCGCCACGCAGGCGACCGTGTCGCGAGACCTCGAGGAGATCGGGGCACTGAAGGTGCGGGTTCCCGGTGTCGACCGTTTGGTCTACGCGGTGCCGGAGCTCCCCAAGGACCAGGTCGCCCCCTTCGATCACTTGCGACGCGTGCTCGGAGAGTGGGTGGTGGAGATCGCGGCCTCGGGCAACCTCGTCCTGCTCCGGACACCACCCGGCTCGGCCCATGTCGTGGCTTCGGCGCTCGACCGGGCCGGGCTCGAGGGGGTGATCGGCACGGTTGCCGGGGACGACACGGTGCTCGTGGTGGCCGCGGAGCACCTCGGCGGAGAGGCGCTCTGCGAACGCCTCGAGGAGATCACGGGAGCCCGGTCCTGACGGACCGCAGTTACGCTTGCCGGCGGCTCCCCAAGCGAATCCGGCGACAAGCAGAGAGGCAGGGATGAAGTGACAAAGCGGGTGGCGCTCGCCTATTCGGGCGGTCTTGACACGTCTGTCGCGGTCGGCTGGTTAGCCGCCGAGATCGGTTACGAGGTGGTCGCGGTGGTCGTGGACGTCGGACAGGACGTCGATTTCGAAGCGCTGCGCGAGCGAGCGACCGCAGCGGGCGCCGTCGAGGTTGTCGTCGTCGATGCTCGCGAGGAGCTGCTGAGGGACTTCGCTATGCCCGCACTTGCCGCCAACGCGTTGTACGAGGGCCGCTACCCGCTCGTCTCGGCCTTGTCGCGCCCGGTCATCGTGCGTCATCTCGTAGCCGCCGCCCGCCGCCACGGCGCATCGGCGGTCGCTCACGGGTGTACGGGGAAGGGCAACGACCAGGTCCGTTTCGACGTGGGGACGCGGGCGCTCGCGCCGGACCTCGAGATCGTGGCGCCGGTGCGCATCTGGGGGATGAGCCGCGAGGAGACGATCGACTACGCCGAGAGCCACGGCATCGCTGTCACCGTGAGCAGGGACAGGATCTACTCCATCGACGCGAACATCTGGGGCCGGGCGATCGAGTGCGGAATCCTCGAGGACCCGTGGGCCGCCCCGCCCGAGGACGTCTTTGCGCTGACAGTGCCTGTGGCGACCGAGCCGGTGGAAGTGGCCGTGGGCTTCGAGCACGGGGTGCCGGTCAGCATCGATGGGGTCGAGCTCGGTCTCGTCGAGCTCGTGGGCGAGGTCGGGCGCCTGGCCGGGTCGGTCGGTTTCGGGCGCGTCGACATGGTCGAAGGGCGCCGCGTCGGCATCAAGAGCCGCGAGATCTACGAATGCCCGGCCGCGCTCGCGCTGATCATGGCGCACGCCGACTTGGAGGGTCTCACGCTGGAGCGTGACACGGCGCACGAGAAGGCGCGCCTCGAGCCACGATTCGCCGAGCTCGTGTACGACGGCATGTGGTTCTCGCCGCTGCGCCATGCGCTGTCGGCGTTCATGGCCTCCACGCAACGGTCCGTGACGGGCGAGGTTCGCCTCCGCTTCAGCCCGGGAGGCGGAGCCGAAGTCGTCGGCCGACGCAGCCCGGTCGGGCTCTATGACCACGACCTCGCGACCTATGACGCCACCGACGCCTTCCGCCACGAGGACGCCGAAGGATTCGTCCGGCTGTTCGGCCTCGGGATCCAGACCTGGTCGGCTCGCCAGGGAGGCGCCGAGTGACGCTTTGGGCAAACCGGATGGGCAGCGCCCCGGCGGACGCCCTGATGGCGTTCACAGCAAGCCTGGCGTTCGACAAGCGGCTGGCCAGCAGCGATGTGAGGGGCTCGGTAGCGCATGTCCACGGTCTGCTGAGAGCGGGGATCCTCACCGCCACAGAGGCTGACTCGCTGGTCGAGGCCCTTGGTCAGGTGGGTGCCGAGCTGGCAAGCGACAGCTTCGAGTACCTCTGGAGCGACGAGGACATTCACACTGCGATCGAGCGGCGAGTGACCGAGCTTGCTCCTGAGAGCGGGACGAAGCTCCACACGGGCCGAAGCCGAAACGATCAGGTCGCGACGGCGCTACGGCTCTTCACGCGTGGGGAGCTCGCACGCGTGATCGGCGAGGTGCTCGGGCTGCAACGGACCCTGGAGCGACGAGCTACGGAGGTCGGCGACGCCTACCTTCCCGGCTACACCCATCTTCAGCGTGCACAACCAGTGCTGCTGGCGCACCATCTGCTCGCCCACGGCTGGGCACTCGCACGCGACACCGACCGGATGTTCGCGACTTGGCGGCGTCTGGACGTGTCGCCCCTCGGCGCGGGCGCGCTCGCGGGATCATCCCTGGGGATCGATCCTGACCTGGTTGCCGAGGAACTGGGGTTCAGTGGCCGTTTCGAGAACTCCCTCGACGCCGTGAGCGATCGTGATTTCGTCGCGGAGACCCTGTTCGACCTGGCGCTGCTCGCGATCCACCTCTCGCGCATCGGCGAGGAGATCGTCGTGTTCTCGAGCGAGGAGTTCGGTTTTGTCCGATTGGACGACGCCTGGGCGACGGGGAGCTCGATGCTGCCCCAGAAGAAGAACCCAGATGTCGCCGAGCTCGTCCGAGGCAAGGCGGGCCGGCTGGTTGGGCACCTCGCCGGCTTCCTCACGACGCTCAAAGGTCTGCCGCTGTCGTACAACCGGGATCTCCAAGAGGACAAGGAGCCGCTGTTCGACGCCTTGGACCAGGTAGTGCTCGCCCTGGTCGGGCTGGAGGGCCTCATCGGTACGGCGAGGTTCGACCTTGACCGGATGCAGGCCGCGGCCAGCGGGCCCGGGCTCGCAGCCGTCGATCTGGCTGAGTGGCTCGTGGCAACGGGAGTGCCGTTCCGGGACGCCCATGGCCTGGTGGGCACTCTCGTACGCGAGTCGGTCGAGCGCGGTGTGCCACTTGCCGAGCTCGTCGAGGCTCATCCGGATTTCGGGGAAGCAGCACTCGAGGTCCTGGACGCAGGCGTCGCCTTGCGGCGCCGCACGACACCTGGCGGCACCGGCCCGGACGCGGTTGGCGTGCAGTTGGACCGCTTTCGACACCGTCTTTCCGGTGACGCAGCCCGACTCGCCGAGCGGGAGGCGTGAGCGGCGCGACGCAGCGCGCCGTGGCGCCGAGCCTGCGGCGTGCCAGGCGGCTCCCGCGGTCTGTTCTCGAGCGCGATCCGGTCCTGGTCGCGCCGCAGCTACTGGGCAAGCTCCTTCGACGCGGTGCGCTCGTGGCGCGAATCATCGAGGTGGAGGCGTATCGAGGGGCCACCGATGCCGCGTCACACGCGTTCCGGGCCAGGACCGCGAGGAATGCGACGATGTTCGGCCCGGCAGGGCACCTGTACGTCTACTTCACTTACGGGATGCATCACTGCGCGAACGTCGTATGCTGGCCCGAGGGTGAGCCCGGAGCGGTGCTTCTCCGCGCGCTCGCACCGCTCAGTGGACTGGAAGAGATGGCAGCGCGGCGGTTCGGGGGCCGGGGGCACGCGCCGGCGCACCAGCCCGGACCCGAGCATGTCACAGCGCAGCAGCGTGCACTTCGGCCTTGGCGTCCCGAGGAGCTCTGCTCGGGCCCGGCCAAGCTGTGCCAGGCGTTCGCCCTGGATCTCAGTGCCGATGGATACGACCTGATCAGTGGCCACGGCGGTGTCGTCCTGCTGGACGACGGGACACAGCCCCCGGACAGGCCATCGGTCGGGACCCGGATCGGCCTCTCGAAGAACTGCGCGGCCCGCGACGAGCCCTGGCGATGGTGGGTGCCAGGCGAGCCGAGCTCCTCGGGGCCACGACCGAGCCGCTAGGGTGCGTTTTAGCTGCGCGACCTGGTGAGATTCCTGGTCGAGCCGCCAGGCGCACGGTGGATCGCAGGCCCGAAGGAGCATCCCGGAGCTTGACACAGGTTTCAATCGTGCTACGCTCAAGAGCCGCTCAGAACGGGGTTGACCCGGTCTAGGCGGCCTCCAGGTGGGCCCTCGGGCCCGCATCCTGGGATGGTGATGTGCGCCGCCGCCCCGAGAGGGCAAGCGTACACAGCGCGGTGGCACCTCCTTCCGAGAGGAAGCGTGCTCCGTCGTCGCTCCTTGACAACGGAATAGGAACAGCCAAAAGCCAGTGCGGGTGGCTGTCGGGACCACAGCGGTGCCGACGGCCACGAAGTCAATGCACTAGAACGGACAACAAGACTGTTCTTGTGCCAGTTGGTGTCTCGTTCACCGTATCGAGACGCCAGCTCTCCAGATTGAAGCGCCGGTCTCACCGGCGTTGAGATCTCGATGGAGAGTTTGATCCTGGCTCAGGACGAACGCTGGCGGCGTGCTTAACACATGCAAGTCGAACGGAGACGATCCGGTGGCAACACCGGTGAAGGCTCAGTGGCGAACGGGTGCGGAACACGTGAGCAACCTGCCCCAAAGACCGGGATAACACCGGGAAACTGGTGCTAATACCGGATACCCCCACGAGCTCGCATGGGCTTGTGAGGAAAGGGTTTCCGCTTTGGGAGGGGCTCGCGGCCTATCAGCTTGTTGGTGAGGTAACGGCTCACCAAGGCGACGACGGGTAGCTGGTCTGAGAGGACGATCAGCCACACTGGGACTGAGACACGGCCCAGACTCCTACGGGAGGCAGCAGTGGGGAATCTTGCGCAATGGGCGAAAGCCTGACGCAGCAACGCCG
>Ga0181536_10000144_pt1 | contig 79465 bp, 66 predicted proteins | sample PEATcosm2014_Bin_41_FD_121105 | JGI IMG/M metagenome (GOLD analysis project Ga0181536, IMG submission 121105) | Peatland microbial communities from MTU Mesocosm Facility, Houghton, MI, USA - PEATcosm2014_Bin17_60_metaG | ecosystem: Environmental > Terrestrial > Soil > Wetlands > Peat | place... | reverse complement strand
GCGCAAGACCAGCGGGGCGCTTACTCTTGACGTGGCGTACACCTACAGCCATTCGCTGGATGATTCTTCCGACGCCACCGACAGCAACTACGTAAACTCGTACAACGTTCATCAGAACTATGCCAGCTCCAACTACGATCAGCGGCATATTTTCACCACGGCCTGGACCTACGACGTGCCCTTCCATGGCAAGGGGCTTTCACGCACCTTTCTGGGGGGCTGGCAGTATGCCGGCATCATGACGGCGCAGACCGGCACACCTTTTTCTGTGATCGATGGCATCTACGGCGACAGCGCCGGCGTCGCCGATGGCACGACCGGGATCGGATCCTTCGCTGACCGGATCGGAGATCCGCATGCATCCCCGACCTGCCCGCCCCTCGCGCCAGCTACCAAGGGTGTGGCGTTGTTCAACTGCGCCGCCTATCAACAAGCGCAGGGCTTGACGTTTGGCGATTCGGGCAGAAACAGCCTGAACAATCCCCACCGCATAAACTTCGACATGTCGGTTTACAAGGTTTTCCATCCGACCGAAAGAGTCGCGGCGCAATTTCGGGCTGAAGGTTTCAACATCTTCAACCACACGGAGTGGTCGGGGCTGAATACGGCGGTGAGCACATCCAACTTTATGTACACGACCGGGGCGCACATGCCGCGGGTGCTGCAGTTCGCGCTCAGGATCACGTTCTGAACAGGTTGTCCTCGTGGCGAGCGCCCGATAGTGACTCCGTTTGAACTGAGCCGCTACTAGAACAAGACGGAGGGGGGATGATCGGAGCGGTTGACATCGGGGGAACGAAAATCGCGGTTGGAATGGTCAACGACGATGGGAAAGTACTGTCCCGCACAGAAACTCCCACCGATCCGGACAACTATTCAGGCAGCCTCGATTGGATCGCGCGGGCGCTGCGCGAGACAGCGAAGAAAGCCGGCGTCGAACTGACCGGCATCGGCATCGGGTCTACTGGGCCGGTCGATCCCATCACGGGTGAGTTTGGCGATGTGGACTTTCTCCCCGGATGGAGGCGAACGAATCCGGTCAAGGATCTGGCGCGAGTTTTCAACGTGCGCGTCGCTCTGGAGAACGACGGCGATGCCGCCGCGTTGGCTGAGGCAGGATGGGGCGCGGGCCGCAATCGCACCCGCTTGATCTATGTAACGGTCGGAACCGGAATTGGCGGCGGCATTATTCTCGATGGCGAGCTTTACCGCGGCGTGGATGGGGCGCATCCGGAGGTGGGTCACCAGGTGGTGGACCTGGCGGGTCCGCAATGTTCGTGCGGATTTCGCGGATGCTGGGAATCGCTGGCCGCAGGTCCCGCCATGGTGGCATGGTTCGAAAGCCACGCGCCCGCGAATTATCCGCATCGCCATGGGATCACCGGCAAACGAATCTGCGAGTTGGCCCAGCAAGGTGATGCGCTCGCTCTCCAGGCGGTTGAGCACGAGGCTTACTATCTGGGCCTGGGGCTCGCCAATCTGATCAACCTGTTTACTCCCGACGCGATCGTGCTCAGCGGCAGCGTGATGAAGAGCGCGCCGCTGTTTCTTGACCGCATTCGCGCTGTGATTCGCAGCGGCTGCCGCTTCGTCCCGGCCGAAAAGACAGAGTTGATGCTGGCATCGCTGGGGGACGATACGAATCTCATCGGCGCGGCGCGGGTGTGGCACTACCGGTTTGGCGAGATCGCATCGGGAGGAGACCAATGAAAGAGTTGAGTGAAAAACTGCTATCTGTAATCGAGGTGGCGGAGCCAAGGCTCCGCAAAATCAGTACGCCGGAAAGCACGAAGCCGGTGTTGTCGGGCGGCTGGTCGCGTAAGCAAGTCATCGGACATCTGATCGACTCAGCCTCCAATAACCACCAGCGATTCGTCCGGGCGGCCCTGCAGACGTCGTTGGATTTTCCCGGTTACGACCAAGAGGGAAACATACGTGTCCAGGCGCTGCAAGAGGCGGAGTGGCCGCTGCTGATCTCGCTGTGGGCAGCCTACAATCGCTACCTCGCCCATGTAATAGCGCACTTGCCGGCATCCAGGCTGGAGACTCCTTGCCGCATCGGATCGGGAGAGCCAGTCACTCTTGGGTTTATAGCGACGGATTACGTTACACATCTGGTTCATCACCTGAGCCAGATCGGCGCGGCGGACTGAGCTTAAGACGCGGCTGCCTGCGCCGCCTTCCAGTTCGTCCCCCGATCTGTTACTGTTTTCAGTCCGCTTTTTGTATTGACCGGCACGGAAAGGACGATGGCGTGATCGTAGGAGTTCCGAAGGAAAGCTATCCGGGAGAGCAACGGGTGGCACTGGTTCCCGCGGCCGTTCCCAATCTCACCAAAGCGGGGCTTGAGGTCGTTATCGAGGCGGGCGCCGGCGAGCAGGCGGGCTATCCGGACGCAGCCTACGTGGGCAAGGGCGCAAAGATTTTGCCCGACCGCGCCGCGGTCTTCAGCACCGCAGACATTATTCTGCAGGTCCTCTGCTACGGCTCGAATGACATTACCGGGAAAGCCGATCTTCCTCTGATGCGGCGCGGCCAGACGCTGATCGGATTCCTGCGGCCATTCGGCTCGGCGGAGATCGTGCAGCAGATCGCGCAGGCCGGGGTGACCGCCTTTTCCGTGGAACAGATTCCGCGCACCACTCGCGCCCAGAGCATGGACGCACTTTCCTCCATGGCCACGGTCTGCGGCTACAAGGCAGTCCTGCTGGCGGCGGAAACGTCGCCGCGCATTTTCCCCATGATGACCACGGCGGCCGGCACAATCACCCCGGCGCGTGTATTCGTCATCGGCGCGGGTGTGGCCGGGCTGCAGGCGATCTCGACCGCGCGCCGCCTGGGCGCGGTGGCTTCTGCGTATGACATGCGACCCGCGGCCAAAGAGCAGGTGCAGAGCCTGGGCGGGCGGTTCGTGGAACTACCGATCGAGGCCAAGGATGCCCAGGACGCCCGCGGCTACGGCACTGCGCAGGACGAGAATTTCTACGCCCGGCAACGCGAGTTGCTGACCAAAGTGGTGGCCGAGAGCGATATCGTCATTACTGCTGCAGTCATCCCGGGCAAGAAGTCCCCGGTGCTGATCACGGCCGACATGGTGAAAGGCATGGCTCCGGGCTCGGTGATTATTGACCTCGCCGCCGAGCGCGGCGGCAACTGCGAGCTCACGCGCATGGGAGAGACGGTGAAGGTGTACGGCGTCACCATCATCGGCGCCATCAATCTGGCCAGCAGCGTCCCCTATCACGCAAGTCAGATGTACGCGCGCAACCTGGTCACTTTTCTGACCTACATGGTGAAAGACGGCAAGCTGCAATTGAACCTGCAGGATGAAATCATCCGCGAAACGCTGATTACGAACGGTGGAGAAGTTGTGAACGCGCGAGTGCGCGAATTCTTCAAGCTGCCGGCGCTGGCGCCGGTGGTTGGATAGAGTAAGCCGTGGTTACGCACAGACCGCAACCGAGCACTGGCCTTTGACAACTGGCCACTGACAACTGACAACTGAGGTAAACATGGGTTCCAGCATTATTGACGCGCTGTTTGTTTTCATGCTGGCGGCTTTCATCGGATTCGAAGTCATCCGCCACGTTTCGCCGCTGCTGCATACGCCGCTCATGTCGCTGACCAACGCGCTCGACGCCATCGCGGTCGTCGGCGCGATCGTGCTTGTGGGCGAACATCCGAACAGCAGGTTCGCGACGGTGCTGGGAGTCATCGCCATCATCGCCGCCACCAGCAACGTGGTGGGCGGGTTCTTTATCACCGACCGTATGCTGAGGATGTTCAAAACCAGCCGTTCGACGAAGCCGTAATTCATGAAGCCATAATTTATGACGACCGAGTTTGCCGGAAGCCAGTACGTCATCGAAATCATTTACCTCATCGCCAGCGCTCTGTTCATTCTTTCGCTGAAGTGGATGAGTTCTCCCGCCACCGCCCGCCACGGCATTCTGGCCGGTGAAATCGGCATGGTGCTGGCCATCGGCGGCACCATGCTCCATCACGGCATCGTTGACTGGAAATGGATCATCATCGCGCTCGTGCTGGGTTCGGGCATCGGTATTCCGCTGGGCATGGTGCAGATGACTGCCGTGCCGCAGCGAACTGCGCTCAGCCACGCGTTTGGCGCGCTCTGCGTCACGCTCGTCGGCACGGCTGAGTTCTATCTGCGATCGCCGGATGTACCCAAGTTCATGATGTCGGTGCTCTCGATGGAGGTAATCCTTGGAGGGTTGACCTTCACCGGCAGCTTGATGGCGGCGGGAAAATTGCAAGAAATCCTGCCGCAGCGCCCGATTACTTATAAGGGGCAGAACCTCGTCAACTTCTTACTTTTTTGTGTGGCTGTGGGCAGCGCCGTATACCTCGTACTGCACCCGGGGATGAGGCCGCTGTTCCCGCTGATGGTCGGCATTTCGCTGATCTTCGGTGTTCTGCTCGTGATCCCGATCGGCGGCGCGGACATGCCGACGGTCATCTCGCTGTTGAACTCCTACGCTGGTTTGTCTGCCGCGGCCATGGGTTTCGTGCTGCAGAACAAACTGCTGATCATCGCTGGCGCCCTCGACGGATCGTCCGGCTTCATTCTCTCGGTCATCATGTCGAAAGCGATGAACCGGTCGTTCACCAATGTTCTGTTCGGAGCCTTCGGGCAGGTGCAAACGTCGGCCGCGGCGGGGCAGGAAGCCAAGCCCGTGCGCAGCGCCACGCCCGAAGAGGCGGCAGCGATTCTTGCCGCCGCCAACAAGGTGGTCATCGTTCCCGGCTACGGGATGGCCGTGGCGCAGGCGCAGCACAAAGTGCGAGAACTCTACGATCTGCTCACCAAGAAGGGAGTCGAGGTCCGCTTCGCGATTCACCCAGTGGCCGGACGCATGCCCGGCCACATGAACGTGCTGCTGGCCGAAGCCGACATCCCCTACGACCGATTGATCGAGATGGATGAGATCAACGGCGACTTCCCGCAGACGGACGTGGCTCTCGTCATCGGTGCCAACGACGTGACCAATCCCGCCGCGCGCACCGATCATTCGAGCCCGATCTTCGGCATGCCCATCCTCGATGTGGACAAAGCCCACACCGTCATGGTCATCAAGCGCAGCATGAACCCGGGCTTCGCCGGCATCGACAATCCGCTGTACTACCTCGATAACACGCTGATGCTTTTTGGCGACGCCAAGCAGTTCGTAGGCGCCATCGTGCGCGAATTGGGCGGAGGACATTAACCGGTTGGGAAGGCGCGGCGAGGATCTACGACTCCGTCTCACTGGAACCAAATCAGTGCGAGTGACCATTCATTCTTGCGCTGTATGACACACACAGGTGGAACTTATGCGAAGAATTCTTATCGTAAATGTGGTCTTCATGCTTGCCTCCTTTGCCGCAGCCCAATCCCAACCTCAACTTAACCTGATACCCATGCCGGCCAGCGTTCAGCCCGGCGCCGGGCAGTTGGCGATCACTCAGTCGTTCTCGGTTGCGGTGACCGGCTCTCACGACGCATCGCTTGATCGCGAAATCCAGAGATTCCAGACTCAACTTTCTCGCCAGACCGGGATTCCATTCCGCCCCAAGCCCGGCGCCGCGGCAACGTTCGAGATCAGTGCCAGCCACGGCCGTGAAGCCATCGAGAAATTCGGCGAGGATGAATCCTACGAACTGGCGGTTACCGATTCAGGCGCGAAGCTCACGGCGCCAAACCCGCTGGGCATCCTGCGTGGCTTACAGACATTCCTGCAGTTGGTGCAAATCAGTGACACGGGATTCGCCGCCCCGGCCGTCGTCATCAAAGATAAGCCGCGCTTTCCCTGGCGTGGCATGCTGATTGACGTCAGCCGCCACTTCATTCCTCTCGACGTGCTCAAACGCAACCTCGACGGCATGGCCGCGGTGAAGATGAATGTCCTGCACTGGCATCTTTCCGACGATCAGGGCTTCCGCGTGGAGAGCAAGAAGTTCCCGCGGCTGACCGGAATGGGCTCCGACGGCCAGTTCTACACGCAGGACGAGATTCGTGAGTTCATCGCCTACGCGCACGATCGCGGCATTCGCGTCATCCCTGAGTTCGACATTCCCGGGCACAGCCGCTCGTGGTTCCTGGGATATCCCGAACTATCGAGCGGGAGCGGTCCCTACACGCTCGAAGGCGGAGCCGCCATTGATCCGATTATGGATCCGACGCGCGAGACGACGTATAAATTCCTCGAGAAATTCATCGCGGAAATGGCCCAGCTCTTTCCGGACGCCTACTTTCACATTGGGGGCGACGAAGTTGACGGCAAACAGTGGGACGCGAACCCGAAGATTCAGGAGTTCATCCATGCCCACGGCATGAAGAACAACCAAGACCTGCAGGCGTACTTCAACCAGCGGCTGCAGAAAATTCTGGCGAAGAACCACAAGATCATGGTCGGCTGGGACGAGATTCTGCATCCTGACTTGCCCAAAACGATCGTCGTGCAGTCGTGGCGGGGACAAGAGTCGCTGGCGGCGGCGGCAAAACAGGGCTACAGCGGCCTGCTTTCCTTCGGCTATTACCTTGACTTGATGTGGCCCGCGGCGCGCCACTACGCCGTTGATCCCATGAGTGATGCCGCGGCAACTCTCACGCCTGAGGAGAAGAGCCGCATTTTGGGCGGCGAGTCTTGCCAATGGGCGGAATGGGTTACCCCCGAGAACGTTGATTCCCACATCTGGCCGCGGAACGCGGTCATCGCCGAGCGGCTGTGGTCTCAGCAGAGCGTTACGGATGTTTCCTCGATGTACGTGCGGCTGAATGCGGTAAGTCTCGACCTGGAGTGGCTCGGCCTGACGCACCGATCGGCCCGCATGCACATGCTGCATCGGATGGCGGGACCAGCCGATATTTCCGCGCTTCGCGTTCTCGCCGATGTAGTCGAGCCGGTCAAGGGCTACAACCGCTGGGACGATTCGAAGGGTCCCATTGATTTCCACGCCCCCTTGACGCGCCTGATTGACGCGGCCTACCCGGAAAGCGACGTGGCGCGACAGTTCGCAGGCCTGGTGCAGACCTTTATCCAAAGCGGCGGCAAGGATCAGGCCACCGAAATGCAGATTCGCGCCTGGCTTACATCCTGGCGGGACAACGACGGCAAACTGCATCCGCTGCTCGATCAGTCGTTTCTTCTACAGGAGGACATACCGCTGTCTCAGAATTTGTCCGCGCTGGGCGTCGCCGGATTGCAGGCACTCGACTATCTGGACAAATCTCAGACTGCGCCGGACAGCTGGAAGGCCCAGCAACTGGCGCTGCTCGATCAGGTGAAAAAGCCACAGGCCGGGCTGTTGCTCATGGTGGCTGCGCCGGTGGAGCAGTTGATCGAAGCCAGCGTGAGCCCGGCACAGCACAATTGAAGCGAATCGCGACCGCGGCGTTTTTCATCGCCGGTTCTCCTGCCGGTGTTGGATTCCGGTCTGGGCCGGTTCGTGCCGGACGAAGGGTTCGTTGCGTGTTGCACCATTAGCGCTGCATGTGAACCAACCAGGTTCTCCACAGCCTTCCACAGGGATTGCTGTTGCGTTTGCCTGAATAAGTTGAAGATAATATCGCACAAGCGTCTTTGCGCGGGCGGCGAGGACGTGTGCTGCTTACGTGTGCCGTGTACAGCCGAACTGATCTACTGAGGATTCTCCACATCACGCCGCGCCAGTTGGCGAACTGGGAGCGGATCGGCCTGGTGACGTCCGCCGAAACTTATTCCTTCTCCGATCTGCTGGAACTCAAGAAGGTTCGTGACCTGTGCGCCATGAGCGTGCGACCGACAATGATTCGTCAGTCGCTGGAAGCCATGCGCAAGCAAGCCGCGGGCGTGGAGAATCCGCTGCTTGAGGCGGGAGCGTGGTCCACGGCGAAGCACCGTGTCGCCTTCCGGCACGATGGGAAGCTGCTGGAGCCGATCGCAGGCCAGTTCCTGATGGACTTTTCCGAGCGCGAGAAGGTGGTGACCAGCACGCCGGTGCCGAGACCTGAGCCAACTCCGCGTGAGAATGAAGCGGCGGCGTGGTTTGCGCGTGGCATCGCTTCAGAAGAAGATCCCGCTACCCAGAACGAAGCGATTGCCGCTTATCACAAGGTGCTCGAGATCGAACCGGCGCACGCGGCCGCGCACATCAACCTGGGAACCCTCCATTACAACCGCCAGGACTTCGGCCTCGCCGAGAGGCATTACCGTCTGGCTATCGAAGCGGACCCGCGTTATGCGCTGGCATATTTCGATCTGGGCAATGTGCTCGATGAGACCGGCCGCGTGCCGGAGGCAATCCAGACCTACAAGACTGCCTTACAACTGGCTCCCACCTACGCGGATGCGCACTACAATCTGGCGCTGGCCTACGAAAAGTTGCGCCAGCCCCGCAAAGCGCTCCAACACTGGCAGGCCTACATCAAGCTGGATTCGTCAGGACCGTGGGCGGTGCATGCCCGAAGCCAGATCAAGCGCATCCTGCAGGCGGATGTGCTGCGGCTGGTGCATTCCCGCAAGTAGAGGTTTCCTTTCACCCACGCTGGATTCTGCGCCATGCGCGCTCTATGCCCTCAAGGTCATGCCGTCTCGGCGAATGCTAGAATTACCAGGTTTGCCATCCTGCCCTTGAAGGTGTTCACATGCCCGAGACCACTCTGCAGGCCGCCACTCCTGCTCCGCTGACGAACCTCACCGAAGACGAGATTCTCTTCCGCGACAACATCCGCCAGTTTGCCGACGAAAAAGTCCGCCCGCTGGTAAAGGAGATGGATGAAAAGGGAGTCTTTGAGAAGAGTCTGATTGACGAATTCTTCCAGCTTGGCCTGATGAGCATCGAAATCCCGGAGCAATACGGCGGCGGTGCGGGCAAGTTCTTTGAAGCGATTCTGGCGGTCGAAGAACTCTCGCGCGTGGACGCTTCGGCCGGCGTCGTGGTGGACGTGCAGAATACGCTGGTCAATAACGCCTTGCTGCGCTGGGCCAACGATGAGCAGAAAAAACGCTACCTGCCCAGAATGGCGACCAAGATCGTCGGCGCCTACGCCCTGAGCGAGGCGGGATCAGGTTCGGACGCTTTTGCCTTGCAGACCCGCGCTGAACTAAAGGGTTCCGAATACGTGCTCAACGGCCGCAAACTGTGGATCACCAACAGCAAAGAGGCCGGTTTGTTCGTGCTCTTCGCCACGATCGATCCGAGCGCGGGTTACAAGGGCATCACTGCGTTTCTGGTCGAGAAAGACTCGCCGGGATTCACCGTCGGAAAGAAGGAAGACAAGCTCGGGATTCGCGCCTCCTCCACCTGCGAACTGATGCTCGAAGACTGCCGTGTGCCCGCAGGGAATGTTCTGGGCGAGCCGGGCAAGGGCTACAAAATCGCGATCGAAACGCTGAACGAAGGCCGCATCGGCATCGGAGCGCAAATGATCGGCCTGGCCCGCGGGGCCTGGGAATTTGCCGCGAAATATGCGCAGGAGCGCAAGCAGTTCGGCAAGACCATCGCCGAGTTTCAGGGGGTCCAGTTCCAGATTGCGCAAATGGCGACCGAGATTGAGGCGGCGCGGCTTATGGTGTACAACGCGGCCCGCATGAAAGACGCCGGGATGAACTTCGTAAAAGAAGCTGCCATGACCAAGCTGTTCGCCTCCCAGGTCGCCGAGCGCGTGACTTCCCTGGCCATTGAAATCTACGGCGGCTACGGGTTTACCAAAGACTATCCGGTCGAGAAGTACTGGCGCGACGCCAAGATCGGCAAGATCTATGAGGGCACGTCCAACATGCAACTGGCAACGATCGCCAAGCTGGTGTTGGGCAAGTAGAACCTTTGTGTCGGATGATCCCTAATGCACTTGCGGGTTGAAGTGCAGTTCGATGACTTCTCTGGATTCTGCGCTGGCTGGGGCAAATTTCCACTGGGAGATGGCTTGCTGGGCGGCCTCGATCAGGAGCGGGTGACCACCCGCTGCCACGACTGACTTCACTTTTCCATCAGGCGCAACGACAGCAATTACCTTCACCGTGCCGGTGATATTCATCCGCAGGGCGATGTCTGGATATCGGGGCTCCGTTTTTCGGACAATCGGCCGCACTTCCCTGGAAGATTGCTGGCCTTGAGCCGTTCCCGCGGGCCCTAGACAGCAAATGAAGATCAAGAAGAGAAACAGGGAACATCGCATCCGCATGTTGCGCGACCCTCGGGGAAGAATCTTCTTTCCTTAAAATAAATCTCATTTTATGGGCAAGAGTGACATTGCGACACGTAACCGAGGTAACCTGGTTCGGGGAGGCTTCTGGCACCGAGAACGAGGCGGGAAGAAGAAACAGGTTTCCGGCGCGGTGTTTTTGAGGATGCTCAAGCCTGAAAACCGTGCTGGACGGGCGATTTGAGCCAGCCAGGGACGGGCAGCAACAAATCATAGTTGCTCATAATGTGCAGCGACTTGCACTTGGAAGCCGCTCGCAGCTGCCGTAGCGGATCTGCTAACCGGTTTCATGTCAATTACTTACGTCTCACCCCTCCATTGGCTTGCGGGATGCAGTTTTGTTAGTTGCCTGCCGGCTGGGGCAAAGATCGGGGTGCCGTTTGACGACGCTGTTTGACCACACCGCCACAACCACCGCAACTCCCATTGATGCTCCGGCTCCCCGCAAGAAAATGACCTTGCTGCCGCTGTTGACTGTGCTGTTTTGCATCTCGTATGGCCTGATGACCATGCTGATTGTGGAGCAGGGCGCGACCATCGAATCCCAGCGCAATCTCATTCGCGAACTGTTCCGCGACAGCACCGAACTATCCGCAGTCAAACAGAGAGCTCAGCAGGCCGCCAGGGTTAGGGCTGGCGGACAAGCCGCCCCATCTCCGAAAACCCAGGCTCCAGTGACCCAGAACCAGCCTTCGCAGGTCCCGTCGCCCCAGGTACCAGCGCAACAGGCCCCGTCTTCCCAGGCAGGACCGCAACATCAGAAGCAGACAGAGAAGCAGAAACCGCAGTTCCAGATGCCGTCTCGGCCGGCCGCGGACTGGTCGGACGACCGCCGGGCGCTGATCACGATTTAGTGTTACGAAGCGAACAGGGCGCAATTCTACTCTGTTCGCGAGTGCAGGCTCTGTAAGCGGAAACGAAGAAAACATGAAGGCCCTGACCCTAGCCTTGTTGTTGAGTCTGCCCGTTCCCCAACTGGCACCGCAGAAGCCGCTGCGCCAGCCTTCCGCTCCGGTGGCCAGGCACGTGAAGGGCGGACGCTGGTATTTTGCCGCCTCCGGCCACGCCGTCTATTGCTATGGCCCGGTCATGACCGTGCCCCGTGCTAACGGCGAATTAGAGAGAGTTGCCACCTTCTGCCGCGATGGCAGCGCCGTAGTTCCTCTGAAAGATTAGAGCATTTTCACAGTTGCTGTAACCCATTACGAACTGTCATCCCGAGCGCAGCGAGGGACCTGGGGGTTTGTTTGCGGCAGCGATACTGGTCGTGCAAGCCAGAACCTGGATCCCTCGCTACGCTCGGGATGACAAGCGTCCTTAGTCCACGCTATAGCTTAAAACGGTCCAGCCTACCCCAAGATTAGTCGGCGTGATTTCCGGCCAATCCCTGGCGAAGGCGTCCAATCTCATTGCCGGGTTAGCTGCTCGACATTTGCAGTTGTAACCACCGAAGCTGGAGCGCTGCGCGGCTCCTTCCAGGAATACTTCACCAGGCACCACAAAGCACGGAAGCCATCTTTCCAGCTGATCTTTTTGCCTTCCGCATACGTACGGCCCCAGTAGCCGATCCCCACTTCGTAAACGCGCAGGTTGCGTTTGGCGATCTTCACGGTGACTTCCGGCTCAAAGCCGAAGCGATCTTCTTCGAGGTGGATCGCCTGAATGACTTCACGGCGGAACGCTTTGTAGCACGTTTCCATGTCCGTCATGTTCAGGTTGGTAAGCATATTCGAGAGCAGGGTCAGAACTGAATTGCCCACCGAATGCCAAAAGTAGAGAACGCGGTGGGGTCCACCTCCGAGGAAACGCGAACCATAGACCACGTCTGCTTGTCCCGATTCCAGCGGCCCCAGCAATTTGGTGTAGTCCTTGGGGTCATATTCCAGGTCCGCGTCCTGAATGATCACGTAGTCGCCGGTCGCCTCCTGGATTCCGCGACGGAGCGCAGCCCCTTTGCCCATGTTGCGCGGCTGAACGAAGACGCGGATATGTGGCCATCGCTTTTCGAGGTCCTGCAGAATCTCGCGCGAGCCGTCGTTCGAGCCATCATCTACGCAGAGCAGTTCGATCTCCAGGCCTACCGACAGGACGCGCTCCACCACCTGGCGCAAGGTGGCTTTCTCGTTGTAGACGGGCATGACCGCTGAAATCTTCATAGGGAAGCGCGCGGGTTACGCGGGAAAATTCTAACAGAAGGCAGAAGAGGGAACCTCGCAACCGACGCCGCTGTAGCGGCCCGGTTTCGACATTGACGACTCTTCTCCCATGGCGTCATCCTGAGCGAAGCCGTTTCCCAGGCGGAGCGAAGGATCTTGCGTAGGCAACGCGCGCATACTGCACTCGAGATCCCTCGCCCCGCTGGTGAAAGCGCGGGGCTTCGGGATGACGCCGCACCGGTGGTCGAGATTCAAGCTGAACCACCGGCGGAGCCGCGTACGAACTGGCCGCGATAGAGCCTCAGAGCTTTCTTTCGCCGGGCAAGTCTTTTTCTTCGTCGCGCAAGCGGTCAGCCAGGGTGGCCAGCGACCGCAACGCTTCGGCCACGTCGAACTTGACCGGGTCCGTCGTCTGTTCCGGGTGCGCCATCGCGCCCGAGGCGGGGTCATCTTTCAGATCGAAATCCCGCGCTACCGCATCCACCACCGCGGGGCCGATGACTTTCTGCTGATCGACAAAGGCGCTCACCAGGCAGTGCTCACAGATCAGGTTGATCACGCGTGGAATGCCTGCCGCGCTGTGATGAATGGCGGCCAGCGCCGCGGGATCGAAAATCTCCCGCCCGTCCGACCCCGCGATTCGCAAACGTTGTTGCACGTACGCCCTGGTCTCATCCTGGGTGAAGGGGTAGGTTCTCGCCCGCAGCGTCAGCCGCTGGCGCAGTTGGCGCATATGCGGCTGCTTGAGCCTTTGCTCCAGTTCCGGCTGTCCCACCACCACAATCTGCAGCAACTTCTCGGTAAACGTCTCCAGATTGGTGAGCATGCGAATCTCTTCCAGCACTTCGTCGGAGAGATTCTGCGCTTCGTCCACCACCAGCACCGCGGTCTCGCCGGCGCGGTAGCGGTCCAGCAGCCAGTTGTAGAGTCGCAGCAGGATTTGACTCTTGGCTTTTGAGTCGCAGGAAATGCCAAAGTCGGCCATCATGTAGTCGAGAAAGTTGGGCACGCTCAGCCGCGAATTGAAGATGAATGCCGTCGCCACCTGCTGCAGACGCAGCCACTCCAGCAATTTGTTGATGAGCGTGGTCTTGCCCGTGCCCACCTCCCCGGTGAGCAACACAAACCCTTTGCGGCTCTGGACCCCGTAGGTCAGGCAGGCCAGCGCCTCCTCGGTGTGGCGCGTCAGGAACAGGTAACGCGGGTCCGGATTGATGTTGAACGGATTAGCCCGTAATCCGAAGAACTGTTTGTACATGCTCGTTCCTGTCTAACGAACTTAGTTGCTGGTCTACTCAAGCGCGCTGCCTGTCCGCCTGAGTCAATACCGATGCGCGGACACTCGAAAGAGCCCGGTGCGACCGAGGCTCAATTATGCACCTCATTTTCAGGGAGCTACAAGCGATCGGACAGGAAAAATGGGAGAATTCCTTCGGATTCACTAGCGGGGTGGGTTTGTTTCAACATTCAACTACGGCTTCACTGCGAGCTTGACCGCGGCGAGGTGCGGTTCCACCAGGGCGAGCAGTTCATCTTTAAGCAACGGGCCGCAGGCCAGCAGGCCCGAGAGGAGCGGGTTGCGGCGGTTTGCGGTCAGGTCGGTCTTCTCCAACGTTGTTACGAAGCCCCCTCCACTCAGGACCAGTGCGGCGCCGGCGACGACGTCCCACTCGTTTTTGGGTGTGAGGGTAAAGGTTACGTCGGCCAACCCCGCCGCAACCAGAGCCAACTTGTAAGCCACCGAGCCCATGGCTTGAGTTTTGAACGGAGCACTCTCGAACTGCTTCCACTCGCCGCGTTTAACCTCGCTGCGGCTGGCCAGCACGAGCGCGCCGTCCAGGCTGGTCCGCCGGCTGGGAGCGGCAGGCTTGCCGTTGTAGAGCACTCCGGCGTCGATCGCTCCCAGAAAACTCTCATTCGTGGCCGGGTTGTAGATGCCTCCGGCGACGGGCTTGCCGTTCTCGACGAAACCGATGGAGACGCAAAACTCAGGCAAACCCAGAACAAACTCGCGGGTTCCATCGAGAGGATCCACGATCCAGACCCTTTTCTTTTCGAGGCGGGAAAGGTCGTCGGCGGTTTCCTCAGAAAGCCAGCCTTCGCCATCGCGCAGCAGATTCTGGCGCAACACGGCGTCCACGGCGCGATCGGCTTCGGTCACGGGATCGTGCCCTGCCTTGTATTCGGTTTCGATCTCCCCCGGAGTAAAACGGGCGAATACAGTACGGGCCGCATGCAAAGCGGCCTGGATGCGTTGCAGGATATCGGCGTAACGAGAGAAAGTCATGTTTTCTAGCCGCGAGGTTCAGTTCCAGACAAAGATCAGTGGTCAGTGATCAGTGGTCAGTGCTGAGTGCGCCATTCGGGTCACTGATCACTGATCACTGGCCACTGATCACTGCTTCAATCAAGCCCACAACATGCGGGCTCCAGTGATCAAGAGCAAGGTGCAGAGAATACGGCGCAGCCAGATCATGGGCATGCGCGTGGCCAGATGCGAACCGAGCAGTCCACCGGGAATCGATCCAATCAGCAGTGACAGGACCAGCCCGGCGTCAACGTTGCCCAAGCGGAAGTGAAGGAAGCCGGTGACTCCAGTGAGGATGACCGCGTGGAGTATGTCAGTGCCGACATTTACCTTGGGCGGGAAACTGTAGAACAACAGGAGCAGCATCATGATGATGCTGCCCGAACCAACCGAAGTCATGCCCACCAGGAAACCCGCGATCAGGCCGATCACCGCCATGCCCGCAAACCCTTTCATGGTGGGTGGGCGATGTGTGACCCGGTCTTCGATCCGCCGCTGGAACAGCATCAGAGTGGGAATCACGATCAGCAGCAGGCCCACTGCCGTCTTGATAAAGTCGTTCACCCCGTCACCGTAAACGTGGCGGATATACATCAGCAGCTTGACTCCGCTGATGGAACCGGGAATGCTGCCGAAGGCGAGCGCGATGACCACCTTGCGGCGGACCGTGCCCTTCTGGAGGTGCATCAGGCCGGCTGGAACCTTGGTGAAGAAATTGAACACCGCATCGGAGCCCACGGCCACGAGCGGCGGCACGCGCAGGCCGAAGATCAGCACGGGGAGCAGCAAGACGCCGCCTCCGACGCCGCTCATTCCGATGAGGACGCCGACGACAAAGCCAACGAAGATTTTAACTGCCAGCACTGGCATGGTCGTTCCGTTTTCGACTTACGCTGCCGTTCCGTTCACTCCGACGAAGCCTTCGCGTTCCAGGTGCAGAATGATTTCCTGGGCGGCTTCCTCCTGCGACAAATCGGCGGTGTTGATGGTGACCTCGGCATCCGCCGGAACCTCGTAGGGATCGGAAACCCCGGTGAATTCCTTGAGAATGCCGGCACGCGCCTTGGCGTAGAGCCCCTTGCGGTCCCGTTGCTCGCAGACCTCAACCGTAGTGGCGATGTGCACCAGGATGAATCCTCCGTAGGGCTCGATCATCTGGCGGACATGCTTGCGGGTTGCGTCATACGGCGCGATGGGGGCGCAGATTGCGATACCGCCGTTCTTGGTGATCTCGGAAGCGACGTAACCAATGCGGCGGATGTTGATGTCGCGATGCTCTTTCGAGAATCCCAGTTCCGACGAAAGATGCTTGCGCACCAGGTCGCCATCGAGCAACGTCACGGGCCGTCCGCCGATTTCCAGGAACTTCGTGAGCAGCACGTTGGCGATGGTGGACTTGCCCGAGCCTGAAAGTCCGGTGAAGAAAATCGTCACACCCTGCTGTGCGCGCGGCGGAAAGCTGCGCCGCAGTTCGTGAACCACTTCCGGATAGGTGAACCAGCTAGGAATCTCGCGGCCTTCGTTCAGCCGCTGCCGCAGTTCCGTGCCGGAGATGTTCAGGACGCGGTCGCCGTTCCTCACTTCATCGTCAGGCACATAGCGATCTTCCCCTTCCAGGTAGACCATCATGTTGAACGGCACCATGGTGACGCCGATCTCGGCTTCGTGCTTCTGGAAGACTTCCTGGGCCTCGTAGGGGCCATAGAAGGGCTTGCCGTCGGTGTCTTTGCCGGGGCCGGCGTGATCGCGGCCTACGATGAAATGCGTGCAGCCGTGGTTCTTCCGGATGAGACTGTGCCAGATGGCTTCGCGCGGTCCGCCCATGCGCATAGCAAGAGGGAGCAGCGAGAGTTTCTGCGTTCCTTGCGGATACTTCGAGCTGAGCAACTGGTAGCAGCGCACACGCGTGTAGTAGTCCACGTCGCCGGGCTTGGTCATGCCCACCACGGGATGAATCAGCAGGTTGGCTTCGACTTTTTTGGCGGCGCGGAAAGTGAGCTCGACGTGAGCGCGATGCATGGGATTGCGAGTCTGGAAAGCAACCACGCGGCGCCATCCCAGACGGGCAAACTCAGCGCGCAATTCCGCCGGCGTAAAGCGCAGTGTGCGGAAATCGTAATGCGACGGCGCTTGCAGGCCGTCAACACGCCCGCCCACATACCACGGATTCGACTTGTTAATGGTGTAGTCGGCGCCGGGATGGGCCTTGCTGGTGCTGTTAAAGACTGCCTTCGCTTCGGCGGCGCGGTCGGGCTGCCAGACTTCTTCGACATGCAACACAGCCAGCATGACGCCCTCGGGATCGCGCAGCGCGACCTTGCTGCTGCCGGGCGTGAGTTTCCTGGCAAATTCTTCCGTGACGTCAAGGGTAATCGGCATGGGCCAGAGAATTCCGCTGGCCAGACGCATGTTGTGGCAAACGCCTTCGTAATCGGCCTTGGTCATAAAGCCGCGCAGCGGAGAAAATCCTCCGCTCATCAGCAGCTCAAGGTCGCAGAGTTGCCGGGGAGTAAGGTCCCAGGATGGCCACTCGCGAGAGTGGGCTTTCAGTTCTGCAGCGGTTTCCGGTGCGATAAGAAGATTGATGAGTTCGCCGCCGTGCGGAGCGATCAAATGACTTGTCGAAGCAGACAAAAGAATGAACCTCCCAGGTTCGTCGATTTTGGATTTAGTGCATGCATGTAAGTCACAGTCACGCAGAGGGGCTCACACGATGATTTCTAGACATGCCAATCGGGGGGATGCTGATGCGATCCGCAAAACGGATCGCAGTTTCAACGACCTTCCATTGGCCTTAGTGTACACCAAGACACAGCCCACTTTTTATCCACACGCAAGTGCCGTGCCGCAAAGAATTTCATCATTGTACTCTAAAGTGATAAGGATAAAGGGAATAGCGTGGTTTGATGGGGTCAGAGTCCGTTGTCCCGGCCGGATGTGTGCAAGTCATTGCGCAGGCCTGGAACTTTTCTCCCAACCGCCAGTCCCGGTTCTCCGCAGGCTAGTTTCGATGCCCAGATCAACGCTCGGTGACGTTAGAGGCCAGTGAGCCATCTCATCATGGGTTCTGGCCGTTTTCAGGCCGCCGTCATTTCGGCGACAGCAAGTGCGGCCGCGTACTCGGGACTTGTGGGCAGATCGCGAACCAGCCAACGGCTTGCTTCTGAAGGATCTGGCCTAGTCGCCAACAGAATCCGGGACGCGTCCGCGGCGACGGAGACATCAAATTGATCAAGCGGCAGGGAAAGCCCGTCGCCTCGGGCCTTGATGTAAGCTTCTTTCCGCGACCAGCAGCGAAAGAATGCTTTCTGCAGATCGCTGCCCGAAAGATGCGCCAGATCACTGCGCTCGCGGATGGAAAAGAAGCGTTCCGCCAGTTTTGAGGCGTCCGGTTGGGGACGGATCTTCTCTACGTCAACACCGATTTCGCGCTTTCTCACAAACGCCAGCAGCGCCAGACCCTCGGTGTGCGATACGTTGAAACGCAGGTCGAACGGTCCATCGAGAAAGGGCTTGCCATGCGGCGTGCGTTTGAGCACCAATTCCTGCGGCGGCTTCCCTATGTAACCAGCGATCAGAGAACGCAACGTGCCGCGAGTCAGAACGAAGGCTCTCCGGGCCCTCTCGACCCGATAGCGGGCAGCCTGCTCACGTTCGTCTGGGGATAGCAAGGAGTAAAGGTCTGCCTCCAGCGCCTGCGCAACTTCCAGCCTGCGCATCCACACGTCCACAACGTCAGGGCACAAGCCGGGAACGACGCCGTCCCTCAGACCGCAGCAGTCCCGCACCTCGACACTTACCCCGGAGCACATTAGCGCTGAAACCCTTATCCCGCAGTGGTTCGCGGCTCCGGGGTGAGATGGTCACGCCAGGGAGCCGAGATGCCAACCCCGATTCTACGCTGTCGTTACTTCAGGATAGTGGCTCAGTTCGACTCTCAACTCCGCCGCGAGGCGACATCCCGAAGCCCAGCGTTTTTCAGCCGGGTGAGAGATCTCGCGGTCGGCCCCCGGCACGTCTCGGTTGTGCGCGCAAGATCCTTCGCGCCGCCTGAAGGACGGCTGCGCTCAGGATGGCGCCACCTGGAAAAAGATCGTCAGAGTTCAAACTGAGTCACTACCGGATGAAGATTCAATCCTCGCCGCAGTCGGGTCGCCCAATGGAAGCGTCGCTCAGATTCGGGGAGGTAAAGTGCCCGGGATCATAGATTCACCAATAGAGACAATCGTGTAATTTATGCCGGACGATTTGCCTTTGGCAGGGAGTTTCGTCTAGGGTGTTCACCTTAGACTGCAGGGTTCGGAACCGCCTCCACCGGGAGCCCTGCTTAGATCCTTCCCGCTCCGCCTTGAAAGGGCTGTGGGTTGGCGCGGGAGATAGCCTGCCGGCGAGTCCCAATTACACAACAGAGCTGGCGTGTAAGGCGCGGCGATTGGGTGCGTTTTTGCGTGCGTTTTGGAGCATCGGGCAGCGGGTTATGACGCTCCGACTGCCGGGGCAGGCTGTCTTTCATGCCGGTCCGGGTGGACCTAATCACCTGCAAGTGGCTGTGGAAAAGGATGTTCGGCCGTCACAGCAGTTTCGGTGTGAAAGTGGCATTTTGGATGCAACGACTATTGGTAATATCCAGCCGTGCGCCCCGGCTGGCAGGGAAGACGACACCAGAAAAAAAGAGGGAGGTCTGATGAATGAGCAGACCATACGGTTGGGTCCGCGGGAAGAGCAGATCGTCGAACTACTGCTGCAGGGGTGTGACAACGCGGAGATTGCCAGTGAGCTCAAGATGGCACGTCGCACGGTGAAGGCCCATTTTAACCGCTTGTTCCTGCGTTTCGGGATCAGCGGCGGGATCAAGCGAGTGAAGCTCGCGACCCTTTTATATCGGAGGCAATCATGTATACAGATGGACGGTACGGGAGCCGTGTCCCCAGCGAACGCGAACGGCGAGTCATCCAACTTGTCGCCCAAGGCATGAAGAACCGCGAGGTCGCCGAGGCCATCGGGACCACGGAGCACGTGGTCAAGAATTATCTGCGGACGATCTACGACAAGCTCGGCCTTTGGAACCGCGTAGAACTTGCATTGTGGTATGAGTCGCGACGGAGCCAGTCCGTGCTGATGACCCAGTAAGTCGGGCTTTTTGCTAAGCGGGCTGAATGTGGGCCGTAGCGGTCGGTCTGGGCGTGGAATCCGCCTCTGTCTCTCGCCGTTTAGTCGCAACCAGAATCTTGCAGATGTCGCAGTCGTTCGGCGGCTTCTTTGACTCCCTTGCGCGCTACGACATCAAGGAGAATCCGTGCCTGCTCACAACTCTTCGGAACTCCTTCACCCTTGAGATAGAGCTCCGATAGCAGCTGCGCCGCCTCCGCATTATGTCTGGCAACCGCCTGCCACAGCCATTTCACAGCCTCCCCGCTGTCGCGAACCTTTCCGCCGGTACCGTTTAAATAGCTCTTTGCAATGGAGAGCTCCTCGGAACCGTTGGGTGCTGTTGCCCCGGCCGGCGGACTGGTTTGGGCGGGAGACGTCGCGGGCAATTCATTGCCGGCAAGATTTTCCGGGCCCGCGCTCGTGCCCACTTTATTCACGGTGCTGGCGGCGCCTTGTGTGGGAGCAGCCGCTTTATTGCTGACCGGAGAGATCTGGTCGGACGTGTCCGCTCGGGTTGTGCCTGCTGCTTGTGCCGGACCCGTTGACGGTTTCATCGCAGCAGGCGGAGTTGGCAACGGCGACTTTTCCGATTCCGTGCGCGAACTGCGCCACGCGATGTAGGCGAGGGCCAGGACCGCGACCATCAGAAGGATTGCGGCGAAGATGCGGTACGGGGTTCGGCCCCGGGCAGATTCCGCCGGCCCGCCCTCGTTGGACCTGTGTTCCTCAGCATTATGAGCAGGCGCCAAGCTGCCCAGTGCCGGCCGCGCCTCGGCGGTCCGGGAAGAGGGAGAACTTTGCCGAGGTTCCCGGTCGCCGGACGCCGAACGGTTTTGGAGGAATTCCTCGGCTTGCAGTTCATGCAGGAGTTCCATCACCGCTTGTTCGCGTTTTTCCGGAGGATTTGTGAAATATACCTCAGCCCATCGGCCCATATTCTGGCCCAGGAGACGGTTTAGCAGAGGGTTCAGCTCGGGACGGGGAAGGGAGCTGGGATGGCCGGAATCGTCAGTTTGAAGCGGCAAACGCGGATTCTCCTCTTGACGAGGGGCGACACTACGATTGCACTCCGCGAGCACGAGCTTGTCAATCCGCAGTGTGTGGAAGAGGGAATTCGCAGCGCGCGGTCAATCGCACGCTTTGCGGTAAGCCGGTTCGAACTGGTCCAATTGTGCGTCCCGTTGCGTGGTGAATTTGCCCTTAGGGGTCTTGCCGTAGAGATCGGTCCCAGGGCAGTAATAAAGCGCGGTATGGAGGTCCACCCAGACCTGGGTTTCGGGGTTTCCCTTGTACTCCACGGGCTCAGGAGGTTCCGCGATGCCCAGACTCACGAGCATGCGATCAAACAGCGAGAGGTCAGCGTTCGGCGCCGGCTTGTGATGCGCCGCGGCCGCAGTGGCCGGGTTGCCTGTGGCGCTGACCGAATGACTGGACCAGATGCCCCAGCGAATTACGCAGGCCACCAGTATCACGGCGATGGCCAGGTAGAAATCTCCCCGCCGCGCCTTCCAGAAACGAGTCAATGCACTGGAAGGCCTGGCAGCGGCCACTTGCTCCAGGAACGCGCGGGCCGACGCGGCCGAACTCCAGGGGTAAGCCGGCTCCCGCTTTGCCAACGTCGCGTCCGCAGGTGAACTGTCTTCGTCGTTGCTCTCCTCGCTCGTTTCCGTGGGAAAATCCAGATTGAGGTCTGCGGTGCCGTCGATCTCAGAGCCGGTGGTCTCAGAACCGCTGATCTCAGAACCGCTGATCTCCGAGTTCGTGACCGGCTTGGCAAACTCTGCCAGCAGTGGCTCCCTTTGGATCCCAAGCGCAGCAAGCAGTTCGGGCATTTCCTCTTCGAACGAATCCGGCAAGGCTTTTTCGGGCCGGTCTTCCCCGCCGCTTGCCTGAACCGACGCGCCATTGGCAGGGGGGCGGATGGTGTTCTTTTGGAGAGCCAGCTGCATGTGCCAGAGCGACGCCACCTTGCTCTGCATGGTGGGCGGCTCATAGTCGTCGCTGCGCGGCAGTCCGCACTGGCCGCAGAACTGCTCCGCTCCAACCAGTGCGTGTCCGCACTTACGGCAGAGCGACGCAGGCGACGCCGTTGCCGGGACGACAGTCTTGCTGCCTGGTTCTTCGACAGCCGGTGTGTCCACCAAGGCGGCCAGGTTGGGCTTCAATTTCTCCAGTGCCTCCAGCATAACGGCACGTTCGCTGGCGAGAGATTGCTTCCAGCTCAGTTCTTCGCTCCGCGCCAGCGCCTCGGTCACCAGGCCCGCCATCAGTTGGCAAGTGTGAACATCCTGCTCGGCAAATGCGTGCTCGCTGGAGTAGTAAACTTCCAGAGCTCCCACAATGCCGCCATTGTGATAGACCGGGACCGCAATCATGGCCTGGATGCCACGGCGCCGGCAGTCTTCCGCATCGAGGACGGATCCGGTTCCGACATCCGTGCAGCGCACGACCTGGCCTGTCCGAAGGCACTCCAGGGAAAGCGCTTTTTCCAGCGGGATTTCGCTGCCTACGGGCAGATTCATCACTCCTGCCGCAGCCTTGTAGCGGACCCCTTTGCCCTCAACAATGCCGATGGCGGCGCCAGCCGCATGGGCGATCTCAATGGCGCGCTCAGCGACCAGCGCGATTGCGCTGTCCAGTTCCAGATGACGCACCTGAATCTGGTGCTGGGTCTCGACGATCTGCGCCAGGGTGAACGCGTAATCGTCTTTGGCAGGCGGTGCGGGTTGGGAGGTCTCCGGTTTGCTCTCTGGCGGTATGGAGACGGGCCGGACTTGCACAGCGGCCGGACGCTGGTGTTCGACACGCAGTCCCAGAGCCTGCAGGGCGCGGTTGTGTTCCTGCACCACAAACGCCGCCTCCAGCAGCCTGCCCAGAGTCGACTCGTCGAGAACTGGTTTGTCTTTTTCTTCCAACACGGTCCCTGTTTCCGCCGGCAGAAGTCACCCAAAGGGCAATGCCCTGCGTGAACTTCCCGGGGAGATGCGCTCATTCTAGTGCAAGTTCCCCGCCAACACGGAGGTATGATGCCAATTCAGGCATTGGGGGGCAGGCTCAAGGGTAAGCCTGCCTGGACCTCCTGCAGGAGGGGGCTCACCCGATATTGCAATAGTTTACAACCGGAAATGCCAGGGCGCGAGGGGGCTGCTGCGGCCCGCCCAGCAGCCTGCCGGCGGCTCGGCCGGTGGTTACTGGAGTAACGCGCAGGAATCTGCACAACAGTTCCCGAGCTGTTCCTCTGCTTCAGATTTTCTATGGACCCTTCGAGACCATGAGCCTCAGCTCAATCATCCCCGCGGTTCATTTACGACGGTCACTCCTTGTCAAACGATTTCGGCGGCAGCAGAATTTGCACGCCGAAATAGCCGAGGAAGTAAGGCTGGTTGCTGCGGGCGGGTTCGATACCGCGCCCGGCCATGAGCAGCAGAATGAAAGGCCGATGCATCTTGTAGCGGGCGCCAACGTCCAGCGTCGGCTGCGCGAACACGGGGTGAAAGGTACCGGTAGCATAGAATTCGGCGTCCAGTTCCAGTCTCTTGGTAAAGTCGTGACCCACGACGAGGCCCGTCAGCCAGCCGTCCGGTCCCAGGTGCACGAGGTTGTATCCCGTTTCCACATTCACATCAATGGGGCCAAACTTTTTCGTGAATTCGAGGGGAATAATCAAACTCGCGCCGGGCGGCGTAATCCCTCTTTGAACCGCGTGGTTGGGATTGTTCAGCGAAAGCTGCGGAAAAACTGAGAACGCCATGCCCTCCTCTCCGCTGTCATAGAAGCGCCACTTTACCCCGAGTTGGTCCTGCCCCATTCCATACTTTGCGGGTGCAGGCTGGTTCTGCACTCGTAACCACGCATCTTCGTAAGTGAGCTGGATGCGATCTCCCCAGCCGAAATTGATGTCCACGTCCGGAGTATGAGAGATCGACTGGCCATTGAAGAAAAATGGCATGTATCCGAGATTGATTTCCCAGTTCTTGTTGCCGGGAGTACCGGGATCGTTGGTGTAATAGGGCGGTCCGCCCTGGGCGAACGCAATACCCGAAGCAAAGAGCGACAGAGCACAAATGGCGAAGAAGATGCTGCGCACCACGGCTCCGGAGTTCTTAGCTAACATCGGTGGCGGTCCTGGAACTGGCCCGGAATCTCCTCACTTGACGATCGAAAAGCGGCAATAGGTAAATATACCGATTTCATCCCGCCAAGCCGAGATCGGTGATCGCCGAGCGGTATTGCGGGTCGTTCAGCCGAGCCCGCTGCAGAGCGTCCTGTAGGGTGGTCGTGATAGGAGTTCCGGTGGCAGGCGTAAGGCTTGCACACTGAGCCCGTGCCGTTACCCCCTCGACCTGTGCAAGACCAGGGGTTGCGGCGGCAAGGAGAACCAAAACGAAAACCGAGCGGTGCAATCGCTGGCCGAAATGGGAGCGTGGTTTCTTCCCCGCATGAAGTTCGAGCTGACAAGTCTTTACTGGTCACCTCGGAATGAATACTGGCAATACCGGAGTGACGAAAGTGCCTGACGACAATGGAGATCGGTGAGACACAGGACATTTCCGGTGCCCCGGAGCCCTGCTGCCGCAGTGGCCTGCCCAGAGCCGCAAGTGGACGCCAAGATGGAGCGAGTGCGAGTCATGGGTACGTGATTGGACCAATTTGGAACTCGCTAGCCTAACACGGCGTTCCTGAAAGCCACATGAAAGCTCTAAGGTGCCGCCCCCAAGTGCCCTGCCCTAAAGTACTTAGCATTTGATCTTGAGAGGGTGCGAAGAACTGGCGAAGGCCGTGCTTAGTGGAGTGGCGGAGCGCGCTCCGGAGGGAGCGGAAGGAGGGTCAGCTCATGATCGATCTGAATGACATCAAAGTGACGCCCCGCGATCAGCAGGTCCTGAGCCTGCTGGTGCAGGGCTGCAGCAACAAAGAGATTGCAGGCCAGCTGAATATCAGCCCGCGCACCGTAAAACAGCACCTGCGCACGCTATTCCTGCGCGCCGGAATCCGCGAAGGCCGCAAGCGCGTGAAGCTGGCGATCGCCGTGTTCGCCAAGGAGGAAGCCCAGTCATGACGCCGTGCGAGCGCCTCACCCCGAAAGAGATTCAAGTTGCGATTCTGGTCTGGCAGAGCCTGACGAACCGCGAGATCGGCAAGATCATGGGCACCAGCGAACAGGTTATCAAGAATCACCTGCGCAGCACATTCGACAAACTGGGCGTCTGGAGCCGTCTGGAACTGGCCATGTACGTGGCCGGGCACGGTGGCAAGAGCTGGCTTTTGGACTCGGAACAGAGCCGGATGGTCCGCAGTCAGGCGGTCGGAACATGATGGCGCAAACCCGGCGTGCTGCAGGGAATTGCACCGTGCTTGGTCTGGGCGGTGGTGCGTTTGAGTCGGCCGGAGGGCAGCGACATGGGAAACGGATTGCATGTGTTCGTGACAAGTCCGGGATTCATTCTGCAAAAGGTTTCACGTTTCCCGCTGAGGCCGGCGGCAAGGGCTGGCTAACTCTATGCACAGCCAAGGATTGCTGAATTCTGTCTGCGGTCTCTGAATTGCACTCTCCAGTAGGATTCTCCGATCGCGGGCTCACGAGCAGCCACGAGCCGGCTTCGCGGTCACAGATCTCGCAACCCAGGGCGAAACCTGCAATGGCCTACAAAGAAATCTTCTGGATGGCATGCGACTCGACCGAGCAACTGCGAGCGGAGTACGGCCCGTTTCACACCCGCGCCGAAGCCGAGATTGAGGCCAGGAAACTGGGCTTCGGCTACCTGTTGCGCTACGAGCACCTGCTGGGCGAGAGCGAGGAAATTCAGGAAGTCCGTTGCATCTTCATTGAGCTGCCGGGGGCAGTTCCCGCTGTCTCCGAAGCCATCCAGGTGACCCTGCACACCCGCTGCGCCACCTGCGGCGAGTCGGCGGTACACGATCAGCCCTGGCAGGCGGAGGTTTGGGCCGACATCCACGAGTTTGAACACTCCCGCCACCGCGTGCGCCTTTTCGAGCATGCGCGGGGGAGAGGCTTGAAGGAAATCGGCGACTGGCGGGGCTGAAGAGAAACCACAACCGCCGAGGACGCCGAGTACGCAAAGGGATTACCTGCAAACCCCGAACAAAGCAAAGATCAAGATCGGCAATCGGTAACGAGCTGCAGCCGCTTAGCCTTCCTTCTTTCTCTGCGTCCTCCGCGTCCTCAGCGGTTTTCAGTGGGGCTGGGTCAGTTTGAGTTCACTGGCTGCGGCGCGATCGACAAGCCAGATCAGCTTGCCATCAGTTGGACGGACCAGTTTTGAGGGATATTGTTCGCCCGGTGCATCACTTTCCAGCACTGCATGCAGCGCCGGAGCCTTGTCTGTCCCGCTGACCAAAAACGTCACGCAATAGGCTGCGTTCAGAACCGGCAGAGTGAGAGTGATGCGATTGGTCTTGAACTTCTCGACCCAGTTGGCCACCACCAGGCGCGACTTCTCCTGCAAGGCCGCGCTTCCGGGAAAGAGCGAAGCCGTGTGTCCATCCGGTCCCATCCCCAGAAGGATCAGATCAAAACGGGGAAACTGTCCGGGTTGGAGCGCGAAGAACTTTCGCAGAGTCTGTTCATAGGCTTGTGCGGCCGCGGCGGCGTCAGGATTCTCCGCGGGAATCCGGAACACATTCGCCGCCGCCACTGGGATTTTGGATAGCAGAGTCTCTTCCGCCATGCGGTAGTTACTGTCCGGATCAGTGGGCGGCACATGCCGTTCATCTCCCCAGAAAAAAAACATGCGATCCCAGGGCAGGGAAGTGCGAGCGTTGGTGGCCAGCAGAGTGTGGAGGCTTCTGGGAGTGGAACCGCCGGAGAGCGCGATGGTGAAGCGGCCGCGCTGCGCGACTGCTTCACCCGCAGCGTGCACCACTTCCTCAGCCGCTGCAGCGGACAATTCCTGCGGGGTGGTTAGCGTTCGAATCTCAAAGGAAGAACTCACCAGCCTTCACCCCCGCCCTGCGCTCAGCTCTTGCTGCCCCGAACGGCCGCGCAACGCGCAGCCCCGAGGAGACCGGTCTTTTCGTTGGTGACGACATAGACCGGCATGGATTCCACCAGCGGCCGCAACCGGCCCTTGTTGAGGAAAGCCTGCATAAAGAGCGGACTCTTGAGTCTGGCCAGAACCTTGGGCGAGATGCCGGCGAGAAACAGTCCTCCGGTGGCCATCACCTTGAGCGCGAGATTACCGGCCTCGGCTCCGTAGACCGAGATCCACAAGTCGAGCGCCTTGACCGCGAGCGGGCAGGAACCATCAAGCGCCGCGCGGGAGATTACAGCAGCGGCGTCGCCCTGACTGATTCTGGCAGCAAGCTCGGAAGATTCCTTGCCGCATCCGCTGTCACGCAGGAACTCATAAGCACTGACCAGTCCCGGTCCCGAGACAATGCGTTCGTAGCTGACGTGTCCGAAACGCACATGGAGAAAGCGCAGCAACTCGATCTGCAATTCTCCCTGCGGGGCAAAGTCGGCATGGCCGCCTTCACAGGCGAAAACATGATGCCGCTTGCCATCCCAGAACAGCCCAGCTTCCCCCAGGCCTGTGCCCGGCGCAATCACGGCCTGGTTGCCGACGGCCGGACCGCTCACATGATTCAGCGGGACTAAGTCTGCCGCAGTCAGCCCGCCGATGCCCCAGGCGATGGCTTCGAGGTCATTGATCAGCAACGTGGCCGGAAGGCGAATCTGCATGGCCAGGCTAGATTGGTCGATCACCCACGGCAGATTGGAAGTCTCGACGCGGCCGTTCTGTACGGGTCCAGCGATGCCAAAGCAGGCTACGTCGGGGCGGGGACCGGGCTGGTCCAGGAACTGACTGACAATCTCGCCCAGTGCGCTGTGCTCCCGGCTGGGGAAGACGCGTTCGGATACTAGATGAAGGTGACCATTCTGGGATTGAAAATAAGCCAGCCTGGCATTGGTCCCACCAATATCGCCGGCTAGGATCATTTTTCGAAATTCCTCCAACGGCGACCGTCGCGTTCGAGCAGTTCGTCGGCCTCTTTCGGTCCCCAGGTGCCAGAAGCGTAGTTGGGGAAGTTGCGGGGAGGCAGAGCTTTCCAGATATCGAGGATCGGGTTGACGACCGACCAACCCGCCTCCACCATATCCGCCCGCTGAAACAGCGTCTGATCGCCAATCATGCAGTCATGCAGCAGTCGCTCATAGCCGGTGCTGGGCTGCTTGCCAAAGTATTCCTGATACTCGAAGTTCATGTCTACCGTGCCCAGACGCATGACCGGCCCTGGAACCTTGGCCGCGAATTGCAGCGAGATACCTTCTTCCGGCTGAATGTGCAACACCAACTGGTTCGGCATGAGGTGCCCGACCGGCGTGTCGCGGAACAGCACGAACGGTGCCTGTCTGAACTGTATCACGATATGGGTGTTGCGCACCGGCATCCGCTTGCCCGTGCGCAGGTAGAAGGGGACGTCGGCCCAGCGCCAGTTGTCAATCAGCAGTTTCATGGCGACGAAGGTTTCGGTGCGCGACTCGGCAGGAACGTCAGGCTCGGCGCGGTACGCCGTGACCCGCGTTCCTTCCTCGGTTCCGTCGCCGTACTGGCCGCGCACGGTGCGGCTCAACACCTCTTCGTCACTCATGGGCTGGATGGCGTGCAGGATCTTGGCCTGCTCGTCGCGCACCGCGTTGGCGTCGAAGGAAATGGGCGGCTCCATCGCGGTGAGCGAGATGAGCTGCATGATGTGGTTGGGCACCATGTCGCGCATCGAACCGGCCTGATCGAAATAGCTTCCGCGCCCTTCCACGCCGACGGTCTCGGCTACGGAGATCTGCACGTGATCAATATAGCGGCGGTTCCACACCGGCTCGAAAATACCGTTGGCGAAACGGAAGGCCAAAATGTTCTGCACGGTTTCTTTGCCGAGATAGTGGTCAATGCGGTAGATCTGCGTTTCCTCCGCTACCTTGCGCAGCTGTTGGTTCAGGGTCTTGGCTGATTCCAGATCGTGTCCGAACGGCTTTTCGATGATGACGCGCCGCCAGTGATTGTTCGCCTGTTCCATCAATCCCGCGGCGGCGAGCTTTTCGACGATCGGTCCGAAGAAACTGGGGGCGGTGGCGAGGTAGTAGAAGAAGTTCTGGTGGGTCGAGTGGTCGCCATCTATCTTGGCCAGAAGATCCTTGAGCTGCGGATAGAGCGCATCGTCGCCGAAGTTTCCCGGTAGATAGTAGAAGCGGTTTTCGAACCACTCCCACAGTTTGTTTTCGATGCAGCTCCCGCAGTAGCGCTGGACCTCGTCACGCACTCTTTTCTTGAAGTCGTCGTTCGACAATGGGGCGCGCGCGACGCCTACGACAGCGAAGTCAGGGGAAAGCAGACCGGCCAGCGCCAGGTTGTAGAGCGCAGGAATCAGCATGCGTCCCGTCAAATCTCCAGCCGCTCCGAAGATCACCATTATGCAGGGGTCGCCTTGCTTGCCGATCCGCGGCGGGGTTGTTGCCGGTTGTTCCGCTAGTTGAGCCATGTGAATCCTTTGGAATCCGCTGAAAGACACTTTGCCGATGCAGCCCGTGGTGGAACTCGTGCCCAAATCCAGCGCCTGAAGGCGCATCACCAAGACCGCACTTCCGGCATGCCTAAAGGCATGCCCTGATGCGAATCCTACCTGCACCCCGGGCTGCTAGGCGGTTTTGTTGGCCTTGGCGGCGCCCGCTTCCACGTGCCCGCCAAATTTCTGCCGCATGGCGGAAAGCATCTTCTCGGCAAATGTATGCTGCTGCCGTGAACGAAACCGCACATACAGCGCAGCGGTTAACACATCGGCAGGTACGGCTTCTTCGACGGCTGCCTGAATCGTCCAGCGCCCCTCGCCCGAGTCCTGCACGAAGCCTTCGTATTCGGAGAGCGTCGGATTCTCGGTGAGCGCCATGGCGGTCAAGTCCAACAGCCACGAACTGACCACGCTGCCCCGCCTCCAGACCTCCGCGATGTCGGGCAAATTCAGGTCGTAGCGCATCTCTTCGGGCAGATCCTTGCTGGTTGCGTTCTTGAAAATGTCGAAGCCCTCCGCGTAGGCCTGCATGATGCCGTACTCGATGCCGTTGTGCACCATCTTGACAAAGTGGCCGGAGCCGGACGGGCCGCAGTGAATGTAGCCTTCTTCCGCAGTGCCTCCAAGTTTTTCTCTGCCCGGAGTGCGGGGAATCTCGCCTCTGCCCGGAGCCAGGGTCTTGAAAATGGGATCGAGCCGCTGCACGGCTTCCTTCGGGCCTCCGATCATCATGCAGTAACCGCGCTCCAATCCCCACACGCCGCCGCTGGTTCCCACATCAAGATAGTGGATACTCTTGGGCGCCAATTCCCTGGCGCGGCGTACGTCATCTTTGAAGTAGGAGTTGCCGCCGTCAATGATGGCGTCGCCCGCCTTCAGACTCTGCGCGAGGCGCTGCACCGTCTGCTCGGTCGGGCTTCCGGCGGGAACCATGATCCACACCGTGCGGGGAGGCTTCAGCTTGGCAATAAGGTCTTCGAGCGAGGCGGAGCCGGTCGCGCCCTCGCCGGCTAACTGCTTGACCGCATCAGCGCTGAGATCGGATACCACAAGTTCGTGTCCGCCGCGGATCAGGCGCCGCGTCATGTTCGAGCCCATGCGGCCCAGACCTACCATTCCTAATTGCATGCTGTGCTCCTAACACCCCAGTAGCGCCGGTGTCCTCGCCGGCTGTCGCGGGGCCGTTTTGGCCTCGCGCTAATCAGAGGCAATCCCTTACAACGCCTTCTCCACCGCCGCCTGCAAGGTTGCCAGTCCCGCCTTCACATTGCTTCCCAGATGCACGCGCAGCGCTCGTCTTCCGCGCTCGGCCAGGACCTGGAAATCGCCGCGGGCCTGCGCTGCCTTCACGACTCCGAAGGTATATTTCTGTCCCGGCACGGGCAGTGCGACGGAATCGTCACAAGTCACTTGCAGAAACACTCCCGAATTCGGCCCGCCCTTGTAGGCTTGACCCGTCGAGTGCAGGAATCGCGGGCCGAATCCCAGACACGTCGCCACCCGCTTCTTGTCGCGAACCGCGTGGCGCAGGGCCTCGAGGCTCTGCTCGTGTTCGGTATTCATCTGGAGGTATGCGAGCAGTGCGAAATAATCGTCAGCCTTGATGCGCGCCAGATGGGCCTTGAGATATCCGGCGAGCGACGTGGCGCCTTTTGCCGCTTTGGCCAGTTCCGCAGCGTTGATCTCGTCGGTAAAGAGTTTGATCCCCGCGTCTTCGACAACCGGTTTCTCAGCAGGGAGGGCTCCTGTCTTCTCATATTCCGAGGTCAGAGTGCGAGTCGCGACTTTGCTGGCTTCCACATCGGGCTGATTGAAAGGGTTAATCCCGAGAATGGAACCGGCGACGGCCGTGGCGATCTCCCAGCGGAAAAATTCCGCGCCCAGATCGTAAGTGTTGGACATCGTGATGGTCACCACCGGATACCCAGCCTGTTCGAGGGCTGCGATTTTCGCGTCCTGAAGCGAGTCCGCGCCTGTTTCCAGCCGGACATATACGAATACGCGATCGTCGCCGTAGACTTCCGGCGCGGCCAGATTCTCGCGGTCCACCGGGATGATACCTTTGCCGATTTTTCCGGTTGATTCGGCGAGCAACTGTTCGAGCCAGGCTCCCAGATCGGAGATTCCGGGCGACGTGACGATTGTGACTTTGTCACGCCCGGCATTCGCGGCTGTTCCCAGAATGATGCCGAGCTTGGCGCCCGGATTTTCCTGAACCGCTACGCTGGCGCCACAGGCTTTTGCCATCTCCGCCGTCCGGGCGAGAAATCTCTTTGTATCCAGCCCCATCACTGCGGCGGGGACCATGCCGAAGTTCGATAGCGCAGAATAACGGCCGCCGATCGAGGGACGCCCGAAGAAAACATGCAAGAAGCGATCTGCCTCGGCCACCTGCTGCATTTTCGATCCGGGATCGGTGATGGCAATGAAGTGACTGCCAACTTTCGTCACTCCGACCGCCTGCTTCGTGCGCTCGAAAAAGTATTGCTTGAAAATGTTGGGTTCGAGCGTGCTGCCGGACTTGCTCGAGACGATAAAAAGTGTCTTCGGGATATCGATCTGATGCTCGAACGATTTCACCTGCGCGGGATCGGTGGAATCGAGCACGTGCAGGTTCGGGAAATGGGTGGTCCGGCCGAAGGTCATGCGCAGAACTTCCGGGCAAAGACTCGACCCGCCCATGCCGAGGAGCAAAACGTGCTGGAATCCGCGAGCCTGAACTTCTTTCGCAACCTTTTGCAGTTGGTCGTGGTGGGTGATCTGCTCGTCCACAATATCGAGCCAGCCCAGCCAGCTGGCTTCATCGCTGCCAGTCCACAGCGTTGCGTCGCGTTGCCACAGGCGCTGCATCTTGGCGCCTGATTGCCATTCGGCGTTCATAGCGTTCACAGCCGCCGACAGTGTTTCTGGCAGAGAAGTCGTCAGTTCGTTCACGGCCTATCCTTGTTGCTGCATGCTCTTTTGTTGGGTACTCCTGGCGACGGCAGCCAGCAGCTTGTCAAAAGCGTCGGCGAAGAGCTTGACGCCGTCGTCGGTCAGCTTGTCGGTGACTTCCTTAATCGAAATTCCGGTACGCGCCAGATCGTCCATCACTTTCTGAGCGCCCGGCACGTCTTCGGTGAGGCTCTGGCGGAGCAGTCCGTGATCGCGGAAAGCATCCACCGTGGCCGGGGGCATGGTGTTGACCGTGTCGGGCCCGATCAGTTCCTCCACATAGATCACGTCGCGGTAATTGGAATTCTTCGTGCTGGTGCTCGCCCACAGCACACGCTGAGTCTGCGCTCCCTTGGACGCGAGGGCCTGCCAGCGCGGCCCGTTGAAGATGCGCTGATAGCGCTGGTAGGTGAGCTTTCCGTTGGCGATGGCGACTTTGCCCAGCAGGCTCCGCAAGAGAGCTTGTTGGGCTGGGTCGGCAGTGGTCTGGAGGCGCTCATTCAGCAGGGAATCAACCAGGGTGTCAATGCGGCTGATAAAAAAGCTGGCCACGCCCGCCATCTTTTTGAGGTTGCCGCTATGCGCGGCCAGGTCTTCGAGTCCTGCGATGTAGGCCTCGGCGACTTTCTCGTAGACTTCCTGCGCGAACAACAGCGTCACGTTGATGTTGATGCCTTCGCCAATCAACTGCCGGATCGCAGGAAGCCCCTCCGCGGTGCCCGGAACCTTGATCATGACATTCTCACGCTGCACCGTCTTCCACAGACGGCGGGCCTCATCAATCGTTTCTCGCGTTTTGCGCGCCAGATACGGCGAGACTTCCAGACTGACGTAGCCATCGCGGAATTTTGAGTGCTCATATACTGGGTGCAGGGTGTCGGCTGCGTCCTGAATGTCGCGGATGGCGATCTGCTCATAGCGGCCAGTGGTGTCGAGATCGCTGCGGGAGGCGAGCGTCTTCAAAATGTCGCTGTAGAGGGAACTCTCGCCGATGGCCTTTTCGAAGATGGCGGGGTTCGACGTCATGCCCCGCAGGCCGTCGTCGGCGATCATGTTCCTCAGCTGGCCGGTCGTGAAAAGATCTCGGCGAATGTAGTCCAGCCACATCGACTGGCCGTAACTGAGCAATTCCTTCAGTGGATTCCTGGTTGCCTTTGAGGTTTCGAGAACTCCAGTTGGCTGCATGATGATCTCCTGCTGTTTTCCATTTTCCCATTCGTAGAGACGTAGCTTGCTACGTCTCTTGTTGCTGGCGGGCGGGAGACGTAACAAGTTACGTCTCTACGAGCTAATTCCCGGCAATGGCCGCACGCGCTTCCGCGACTACTTTGTCTACCGTGAAGCCGAAGAACTTCAGCAGATCTTTCAGCGGCGCCGAAGCTCCAAAACGGTGCATGCCGATCTTGCGCCCCTTGGGGCCAACATACCGGTCCCATCCTAGGGTCGAGCCCATTTCCACCGAAACGCGCGCGGTCACATCCGGCGGCAGAACGCTTTCTTTGTACGCGGCGTCCTGCTGTTCAAAGATTTCCCACGACGGCAAGCTGACCACGCGGGCCTTGATGCCTTCTGCCTTTAGGTTCTCGTAGGCGTCCACGCACAGCGACAATTCGCTGCCCGTGCCGAGCAGGATCACGTCCGGTTTTCCGCCAGGCGCATCAGCGAGCACATAGGCTCCTTTGGCCACGCCGGAAGCAGGCGCGTATCTGGAGCGATCCAGAGTGGGCAGCGCCTGCCGGGTCAGTACCAGAGCCACGGGCGAGTGTTGCATCTGCGCGATGATTTTCCAGGCTTCGACCACCTCATTCGCATCGCCGGGACGAAGCACGATCAGATTGGGCATGGCGCGAAGAGATGCCAGTTGCTCGATGGGCTGATGCGTGGGGCCGTCTTCTCCGACGCCGATCGAGTCGTGGGTGAAGATGAAGATCGAAGGAATCTCCATCAGCGCCGACAAGCGGATGCTGGCGCGCATGTAATCGCTGAAGTTGAAGAAAGTGGCGCCAAAAGCGCGACTGCCCGACACGATCAACCCGTTCACGCTCGCGCCCATCACATGCTCGCGCACACCGAAGTGCAGATTGCGTCCGGCGGGACTGGCCGCCTGGAATTCGCCCGCGCCCTCAAACTTCAGCGTGGTCTTGTTCGAAGTGGCCAAGTCGGCCGATCCGCCGATGAGCCACGGAATATTCTGCGCCAGCGCGTTCAGCACCTTGCCCGAACTCTCGCGCGTGGCGATACCCTTGGGGTCCGCTGGGAATGCCGGCAAATTCTTGTCCCAGCCAGTGGGCAGCTGGCGGTGCTGCATACATCGCAGACGCTCTGCCAACTCCGGATACTTCGTGGAGTACTCGGTGAAAACCTCCAACCATTGCGCACGCCGCTCGCGCCCGCGCTTGCCGATGCCATCGCGGAAATTCTCGCGCACTCCTTCGGGCACCAGGAACTTCGCGTCTTCCGGCCAGCCATAGAATTTCTTGACCAGCCGCACTTCTTCTTCGCCGAGAGGCTCGCCGTGCGCGGCGTTGGTGTCCTGCTTGTGGGGCGAGCCGTAGCCGATATGGCTGTCCACAATGATCAGGGTCGGACGGTCCGTGGTCTTGTGGAAAGTCTCAAACGCCCGGGCCAGCATTTCCAGATCGTTGGCGTCTGCGACGCGCGTGACGTTCCAGCCATATCCAACAAAGCGCGTCGCCACATCCTCACTGAACGACCACTGGGCGGGGCCGTCGAGCGTGATGTGATTGTTGTCGTACATCCAGCAGAGGTTGGAAAGCTTGAGATGTCCGGCAAGGGAAGCGGCCTCGCCGCCGATGCCTTCCATCAGATCGCCGTCGCTGCACATCGCATAGATGTTGTAGTTGAAGATCTCCAGCCCGGGGCGATTAAAGTTCGCCGCCAGCCATTTGCCGGCGATGGCCATGCCGACGCTGTTGCCGACGCCCTGTCCCAGCGGCCCCGTCGTCGTCTCGACCCCGGAAGTAAGGTGCGACTCCGGGTGTCCGGGAGTACGGCTTCCCAACTGACGGAATCGCTTGATCTGCTCCATCGGAACCGCCAGGTCCCTGGTGACCTGCCCCTGAGCGTCCACTTGCCGCACCTCCGCGAGATGCAGCATGGCATAGAGCAGCATGGAGGCGTGGCCGTTGGATAGCACGAAGCGGTCGCGGTTGATCCAGGTAGGATCGGCGGGATCATAACGGAGGAATTCCTGCCAAAGGCAATACGTCACCGGCGCCAGTCCCATGGGAGCGCCGGGATGGCCCGAGTTCGCTTGTTGTACCGCGTCGATTGCCAGAGTTCGAATTGTGTTGATGCACAGCGTGTCCAGTTGCTTGCCCGTCAGCAGAACCTGTTCACTGGCTACCATGCGTCCCTGCTCCTTCGGCGGGCCTTCGCGCCCGCGCGATTGCCTGACGACAATTAATTAGAGTCCCCGATTACAGAAAGGGTGCAATAGAGAAAAGTGTATCAATTTTCCGGGAGTACGTGGATTAAGCGAAGTGAAAGACTGGGAATTGGAAGAGAACTTCTCTACTTCAGGAGTTGGAAATACCCATTCTCGCTGTTGGCAACCCGGGTCGTTTCCTGGACGAACTTGAGAAACTGGCGCAGACTCTCGCGTTCAGCCGGGAGCATGGCGTCGAAACGTACGCGAACTCCAGTGGCCGGGCCGCTGCGGGTGACGACGCCGCTCAGAATGAATCCTTTCACCCAAATCTTTCCGTTGGGAACCCAGAGGCCGATCTCGACTTTGGCGCCGGGCTTAACCGGGCTCGCGGTTTCCACCAGACATCCACCGACGCCGGTGTTGGCAAGGTTTCCCCAGATCGGAGTCTGGACATCGTCCACGCGCAGCTCCACCGCAACAAAACACTTAATGCGAGGATGCTTTCGCCGGTCAGTGCTCCAGGTGGGAGTGAACATATCGGGCGCAAAAGGAGGTGTTGGGGAAGCAGGAGTAGGAACAGGTTGCGGATCAGGATTCTCCGCGTTGCTTTCAGTCTTGTCCGCGGAGGCGGTGCCGGCCTTGATCTCGCGCATCGCCGACAGCAGGGCTTCTTCCCGCTTGTCCGCAGGCGCTTCGCGATAGGCCTGGAGCAGCTTGCCTACATGCCGGACCAGATCCGGATCGGACAGTATTCGAGTCCAGTCGGTTCCTGTAGCCGCACTCATGAGATCCACTTCTTCCGTTTTCTAGTGTGTGACCCTCGTCTAGCTTGGACCGAAGATCATTGGCGTTCAAGATGACCTAAGTCACCTTGGTTCTGGTTCGGAGAAATAAGGAGATGAGCGCGGATTACTCCTCGAAATCGGCGCGCTCTAGACCTTCCAGGTAATGACAGAGCGTTTTGTGCTGCCGGTCGGAGAGCGAAAGGAACTCAAAACCATAGTGATATCCCCGCCGGTGTCGCAGGACCGCACGAACATCCCAGGCTTGGCTCACTTCAGGAAGGGAGAACGTAAGAGTTGCCACCTCGCCCAGGGGCAGTTCCGCCGCGAGCAGCACACCAATTCCAGCTTCGGATACATCTCTGCAATGAGCGTTGAGGTGCTGATGTTCCTTCCCGCAGAACAGGTTCACGACGACCGGGAATTCGCACCGGTAGCGCGCGTAGCGTCGCCGCAAGCGATCGGTGACTTCTTTCATCGCTTTTCCTGGCATAGACGACATGCTGTTGTTTCCTCGGAAACCCTTCTCAGAGGAGGGGCTTCGCTGGCTCACTGTGATTCAAACAAAACCTGGACCACCTCGGTGGTCTCGGTTTGTGCCGGCTCAAACTTCCATTTCCCGACGGCTGCGACAGCCGGATCCACGAGCACGGGATTTCCGCCCAAGACCCGGGTTATCTTAACGGTGCCATTGGCCCGCACGACGGCCTCAACCTTGACCACACCGTGAATGTGCATTCGGCGCGCGAGTTCAGGATAGTCCGGCGTGACCCGCGAGGTTACCTTCCTCTCGGAATTCGATGACGTTGGAACGCTCTGCGCGATTGCCAGACTCATAAACGAAAGAAGTGCGAGCGCAACGAACATGACACCTTTGGGCATTGACGGACCATCCCCCCGGTCTCCACCAGCTTACCGGGGCCGATTGCTGCCAGGCAAAGTACCGAAGTTATTGGACCTTAGGATATGGTCTCGTTCCGGGAACGCTTCTGATCACGTCATCTTCACCGGGTCCCGGGTTCAGGGGACGTCTTCTACGCCCGGCAGAATCGTTTTGCATCGCGAATTGTCGTAAAGTAATCAAATCCGGCAAGTTATGCTATAGGCGAGAAAGGACGTCCGGCTTAGCGTGTTCAATTTTGGCGGACGTTTCCACGACCAAGGATGCAATGTTCATTGAGATTCATTCGAATGCTATTTTCCAGTTTGATGCTTGCGTTGCTTGCCATCCCGAGCCTGCTGGCCCAGGGTGGGGGCGGAACATCTCTGCCGAGCGTCTCACTGCCCGGCCCGCAAAACCCGTTTCTGGGGAGTGCGGCTGAAGGCAAGGCAACGGCCGAAGTCCTGCAAGTTGATTTCAAAGATGCGATCGATCGCGGGCTGCGCAACAACCTGGGCCTGCTTCTCTCGGTTGATCAAGCCCAGGCGGCCCGGGGAGAGAGATGGAAAGAACTCAGCTCCCTGCTGCCGGACCTCAGCGCGCACGTACTGGAGACTGCCCAGACCGAGAGCCTTACGGCGCTCGGGTTCAACAAACTTGCTCCCGTGCTGCTGCCTCCAGGCGCCAGTGCGAGCAGTTTCCCGCGACTGATTCCCGCTTTCAACTACTTCGATGCGCGCGTTTCTCTCAACCAGTCGATCTTCAATTTCAGAAACCTGGAGAGAGAACGAGCCGCGTCGGAGAACGTGAAGGCCGCACAGTTCACTTACCGGGATGCTCGGGAGGTGGTGGTGCTCGCGGTCGGGAATTCTTATCTGCAGGCCATTGCTGCGGCGGCGCGGGTAGAAACAGCGGAGGCGCAAGTCAAGAGCGCTCAGGCCCTCTATGACAAGGCCGCGGATCAGCAAAAAGCAGGCCTCAGTCCGGCCATCGATGCCCTGCGGTCGCAGGTCGAATTGCAGGCTCGGCAGCAGCAGCTCATCGTGGCGCGGAACGAACTGGCCAAGCAGAGATTGACCGTGGCCCGCATCATCGGGCTGCCGCCGGGCCAGGAATTTGTCCTCACCGAGAAGGCGCCGTACCAGGCCTTGGCCGCATTACCCCTCGAGACCTATCTAGAACGCGCCTATGCGTCGCGTGCCGACTATCAGGCGGCGCTAGCGCAGGTGCGGGCGGCGGAACTCTCCCGACGGGCCGCGGAGGCGGGGCACTATCCTTCCTTTGACATGAACGCCAATCTCGGCGACATCGGCGTGGCGCCCGGACAGTCCAACGGCACCTGGCAGGTGATGGGAGGCCTGAATATCCCCATTTTTTCCGGCAACCGGGTGCACGGCGACGTGCTCGAAGCGGATGCCCAGATGAAGCAGGCGCGTTCGCAGCTCGCCGATCTCCGCGGGCGCATCGATTACGAAGTCCGCACCGCATTGCTCGATCTGAATGCCGCCGCCGAGCAGGTGGAGGTGGCGCGCAGTTCAGTGGACTTGGCGGAACAGGCCCTGGGTCAGTCGCAGGATCGTTTCACCGCCGGGGTTACCGACAATCTCGAAGTGGTGCAGGCCCAGGAAGCCCTGGCCGGCGCCCACGAAAGTTATATCCAGAGCCTTTATGCTCATAACCTGTCGAAGGTGGAACTTGCCCGTTCCATCGGCGATGCCGAAGACGGTGTTAGACGATACTTGAAAGGCAATCAATAACGTATGCCCCAAACCACGCAAAGCCCTCCTGCTGAGGTCGCCCGGTCCGAGCCGAGCACGAAGCCGCTGCCCGCGACCGAAGAAGATTTTCACACGCGACCCGGACGAACCGACAGCAAAGGATTCCGCATCGGCGTAACGATCGCCGCTCTGGTTGTGCTGGTCGCGGGATTCTTTGTCTATCGCTACCTGAGCAGCTACGAGTCCACCGATGACGCGCAGGTGGACGGCCACGTCAATTCCATCAGTACCCGCATCTCCGGCCACGTGATCAAGCTCAACGTCGAGGACAACCAGTACGTACCGGCTGGAACGGTGCTGGTTGAAATCGACCCCGCCGACTATCAGGTGGCCTACGACCGCGCCAAGGCGGATTTTGAAGATGCGCAGGCCGCAGCGATCGCGGCCGGAGTCAACGTTCCGATTTCGTCGGTCAACACCAGCAGCCAGGTCTCGGTGACGGAAGCGGACGTCAACAATGCCCGCGCCGGAATCCAGGCGGCGCAGCAGCAATTTGAAGCCGCCAAGGCTCAACTGCAGGAGGCCGAAGCCAACAACGTCAAGGCGCAGAACGATCTGGTTCGCTACAAGCAGTTGGTGGACAAGCAGGAGATCTCCCAGCAGCAGTACGATCAGGCCACCGCCGCCGCAAAGGCCAGCACGGCTGCCGTGGAAGGCGCGCGCGCCAGTGCCCAGGCTGCGCAACAGCAGGTTACACAGGCTCAGGGCAGACTGGTGCAGGCCGAGGCCAACTGGCGCTCCGCCAACACCGCTCCGAGGCAGATGCAGGTCATTCGAGCCCGGGCAGCGGCGGCGCTCGCTGAGGCGCAGCGCAAGAAAGCGGAACTGGAACAGGCCCAGCTCAATCTGCAGTACACGAAGGTTATCGCTCCAGTGAATGGCGTGGTCAGCAATCGCACCGTGGAAGTGGGCCAGAACGTTGCCCCCGACCAGGAATTGATGAAGGTGATCAACCTCGATGACGTCTGGATCACCGCCAACTTCAAAGAGACGCAGCTTCGGAAAATGAAAGTCGGCCAGCGGGCTGAGGTTGAAGTCGACGCCAACGGCAAGACGTACAAGGGCAAGGTGGATAGCATCGCCGCAGGCAGCGGCGCGCGTTTCAGCTTGCTGCCTCCCGAGAACGCCACCGGAAATTACGTGAAAGTCGTGCAGCGTATCCCGGTCAAGATCGTGCTTGAACCGGGATCGAACAGCAATCACTTGTTGGTCCCCGGGATGTCGGTCGAGCCCAAGGTTTGGACTCGTGAATGAGTGCAGCCACCAGCACATTTGACCAAGCCGCCGCGTGGCGTCCCGCGGTTAATCCGTGGATCATCGCCGTAGCGGTCACGCTGGCGACTTTTATGGAGGTGCTCGATACCTCTATCGCCAACGTTGCCCTGCCGCATATCGCCGGAAGTCTCTCCGCGGGGCAGGACGAGAGCACGTGGGTCCTGACCTCTTATCTGGTTTCCAACGCGATCGTGCTTCCTCTGAGCGGCTGGCTCTCGTCCATCATCGGCCGCAAGAATTTCTACATGGGTTGTGTGGCCTTGTTCACGGTGAGTTCGTTCATGTGCGGTCTCGCGCCGAACCTTGCGACTCTCATCATCTGCCGCATTCTGCAGGGCGCTGGTGGCGGCGGGCTGCAACCTAGCGAGCAGGCGATCCTGGCCGACACGTTCCCGCCCGCAAAACGCGGCATGGCATTCGCCGTATACGGCATCGCCGTGGTCACGGCGCCCGCCATCGGGCCCACTCTCGGCGGATGGATCACCGACAATTTCACCTGGAGATGGATTTTCTTTATCAACATCCCGGTCGGCATCCTCTCGATTCTGCTCACTTCGCGCCTGATCCAGGATCCTCCCTACTTCAAGCGCCGCAAGCTTAGCGAAACCTCCATTGACTATGTCGGCCTGGGCTTCGTGGCTCTGGGCCTGGGGACTCTTCAAGTGATCCTCGATAAGGGCCAGCGCGAGGATTGGTTTGAGTCCCACTTCATCGTGAGCCTGTCTTTGATCTGTGTAGCTTCGCTGATCTTCGTCATCATCTGGGAATGGCGGCACAAGGACCCCATCGTTGATCTGCATCTGTTCCGCAACCGCACCTTCGGCATTTCGAATCTGCTGATGTTCATGCTGGGATTTGCCCTGCTGGGCAGCACGTTGCTGTTGCCCCTGTTCATGCAGACTTTGCTCGGATACACGGCGCAGCAGGCGGGATTGGCGCTCATGCCAGGCGGATTCACGATCATGCTGTTGCTGCCGCTGGTGGGATTTCTCCTGTCGCGCTACAGCCCGCGCTGGCTGCTGCTTTTCGGATTGACGATGCTGTCCGCGTCGTTGTTTCACATGACGCGCTTCGACCTTGAAATTGACTTCCGCACCGTCGTGATGGCCCGCATGTTCCAAGCCATGGGGATGGCGTTCCTGTTCGTCCCCATCAACACGGCGGCCTATGCCTACCTGCCGCGGGATAAGAACAACGCCGCCTCCGGCCTGATGAACCTGGCTCGCAACATCGGCGGCAGCGTGGGGATTTCGGTCGTAACCACGATCCTTGATCGGAGGTCACAGGTTCATCAGAACTTTCTAGTCAGCCATCTCAGCGCCAGCAATGCTGAGCTGCAATCGCGGATCAAGGCGCTCGGCGTAATGCTGCAGTCCCATGGCGGCGGACCTGCAGGGACGTCTCCCGTGCCTTGGGCGTTGATTCAGGCGACCGTCCAGCGTCAAGCCGCGATGCTCTCCTATATCGACTGCTTCTGGTTCCTCGGCGTCGCCATCCTGCTGATGGTTCCCATGGTGTTCCTCATGAAAAAGACCAACCCTGGAGGAGGAATGGCGGTACACTAAAAAGCAGGCATGTTTCGCCTCATCACCATTGAGCGCGAGTACGGCTGCGGCGGCGGCGCCATCGCCGCCCAACTGGCCGACCACCTCGGGTGGAAGCTCTGGGACCACCTTCTCACCGAAGAGATAGCCCGCCTCGCCAACGTTGCCCCTTCTGCCGTCATGCGCTGCGACGAGCGCATGGACAGCCGCATCCACCGCCTCTCAAAAGCCTTCTGGCGCGGCAGCTACGAGCGCAGTTCTCCTCTGGGCAGCCAGGTCTTCGATACCGACCGCATGATGTCGATGGTGCAGGAGATCACAAATCGGATTGCCGAGGAAGGGAACGCCGTCGTGGTGGGACGCGGTGCGCCATATTTCTTACGCCAGAATCCTGCCGCGTTTCACGTTTTTCTTTACGCTCCGCGGGCGGAAAAGATCCGCCGCCTGGTGAACGACGGAAATAGTCATGCTGAAGCGGAAGAACTGGTGGAATCGGTTGATCGCGAACGCATCGCCTATATCAAACACTATTTCAACGCCGACTGGCCGACCCGTTCCCTCTATCACCTGATGCTGAATACAGCCGTGGGCAACCAGGCGGTAATCGAGACCATCCTCAACACGATGCGCGCGGTCGAAGGCAGCCCTAAAGCCACGGACTTCGACCATCCCGTGGTGCCAACGTCGCCGCGATGATCTGAGCGCTGATGATCTGAGCGTCCGCCCGTCCATCTACCCGCCTCCGCCCGCTCTGCCGGGTGCGCCTTGGGGACGCGCCGGCCGCTGCAGGTGGGGGCAGCAGTCTTCCGCACACACATCCGGGCGTGGTCCAAGCGAACCCAGGGCGCGCCGCTCGGCTCCCGCAGTTCGTTCCAGAACCAGTTCGCGAATCATGGCGATGAACTTGGGATGGATGCCCACCGTCTTCGCCCGTGACATTGGCAAATCGAGCGAATGGCAAAGCTGCTGCGCCTCAATGTCGAGGTCGTACAACACTTCCATGTGATCGGAGATGAAACTGATCGGAGCCAGCACGACTGCGCTGGCCAAATTGCGCGCCTTCACATCGCGCAGGTAGTCCAGGATATCCGGCTCCAGCCACGGTTGTCCGGGCGGTCCGCTGCGGCTTTGATACACCAGAGCATCGCAGGCGGCGCCCAGCCGCTGCGAGACCAGCTTCTTTACTTCCTCCAGTTGACGGACATAGTCGCACGTATTCGCCATCGAGAGGGGAATGCTGTGTGCGGTATAGACAATCTGAACGCCCTGCCGCGCAATCGCCGGAACTTCGGCCAGCGCATCCTGCAGGCGTTCCGCGGTAGCCTCGATGAAACCCGGATGGTTGAAAAACGGGCGCAACTTGTTAATCTCCGGCGCGCCCGGTCCAACCTCGTTCTGCGCGCGAGTGATGTCTTCCCGGTACTGCCGGCAGCCGGAATACGAACTGTAGGCTGAAGTCACAAAAGCCAGTGCGTGCCGGATGCCGTCCTGCTTCATCTGGCGCAGGGTGTCTGCCAGCATGGGATGCCAGTTGCGATTTCCCCAATAGACCGGCAGTTTCGGTCCGTGCCGCGCCAGTTCGTTCTCCAGCGCTGAGATCAGCTCACGGGTTTGCTGGTTGATCGGACTCTTGCCGCCAAAGTGATAGTAGTGCTCGGCCACGGCCAACATCCGCTCCAAGGGGACGTTTCTCCCACGCAACACATTTTCGAGAAACGGGATCACGTCTTCGCGGGATTCCGGACCACCGAAAGAAACAATAAGGATTGCGTCGTAGTTCATCCGCTGGTCAACCGGAACGAGGCTTGCATATGGGAGGAAAACTGGTGCGCCCGGGGTGATTCGAACTTGAGGCGCTTAGGAGGCGTGAGCGTAGCGGGAGCCTCCTGCCGAAATCCTGAACGAAGTGAAGGAACTCTTCCACCAAATAGCCTAGGAGTCATGGTGCGCCCGGGGTGATTCGAACACCCGACCTATTGCTCCGGAGGCAATCGCTCTATCCAGCTGAGCTACGGGCGCGACAACCAACACCTACAGTTTACATGGGCAGCGGAAGTGCCTTCAATGCTGCCATCGCCGCATCGTTGGGGCAAAATGGGGCCGGAGATCAATCGATTGCTCGTCCGGCCATTTGCTCATCCGACTTGTCCCGGATGCGCCGACTAGCAGGCGACGAAGACACCTCGCGCGGGTAAAAGCCGGAGTGTGATGGATGCGGTCTGGTCCGATTTTGCTGAGACAGTATTTCTACCAGCGATCGCGCTGCCCACCGCCGCGGCCGCCGCGATCTCCGCGGTCTCGTCCACCGCCGCCACCACCGCCAGCGCTGCGTTCGGTCTTGGGCCGAGCCTCATTGACGTTGATGGTGCGTCCTCCGAGCTGCGAACCATTCAGCGCCGCAATCGCCTTCTCGCCCTCTTCATTGTTGGCCATCTCGACGAAGCCAAAACCCCGGGACCGTCCGGTGTCGCGGTCGGTCAGAATGCTGACCCGGTCCACCTGGCCGTAAGTTCCGAAAGCCTGGCGCAGCTCATCTTCGTTGGTATTGAAGCTGAGGTTCCCCACAAAAATGTTTTTCACGCGTCTTCCCCTGCATTGAACTGTCACGAGTGCGAGCTCAGTTTGGCGGACTGGCAGGTCGGGAGGGCCGTTCCTGAAAATCGAAACTGGAGCTGCGAACAGTCAATTGCGGCGAGCAGTATAGCAGGTTTTCCGATACCTGCCTGTCAAATCAATTTCAGGAAGGTGGCTCAGTCGGGGCGTCTCGCTGGTGCGCGCCAGATCCCTCGGCCCGCTGGTGAAAGCGCGGGCCTTCGGGATGACGCCTCACAGGAGGATAGAACTCAAACTGAGCCAACGCCCAATTTCAGAAGGAGAGAGGAAACGGGCCGGGGCTGCATCTGCGGTTAGCACTCGTCCACCTTCCAGTATCCCTCGGGGTGGAATCCCATCTGCAGCAGCCGGTTTTTGGGATCGTGCCGCTTCCCGCAGCCGGGGCAGACGAGATACCGGCACCAGGCTGTCCCTTGATGGTCATAATCCTCGGCCGCGGCAAATGTTGTTCCGCAGCTGCACGGGACCAGGAACATGCGAAAGCTCGTCTTAAGCTTGGCGCTCCGGGCAGAGCGCACTGCTTCCTCGGACTTGTGGCGGGACTTCACGATTCTTCTACTGTGGCCAGGGCACTCTTCTTGCGCTTGTTCGCCTGCAGTATCTTCTTTCGCAGCCGCAGCGACTGGGGTGTGACCTCCACATACTCGTCGTCGGCGATGAACTCGATGGCCTGTTCCAGGTTCAATGCCCGGAACGGGACCAGACGTATCGCCTCATCGGCCGTCGAGGCGCGCATGTTGGTCAACTTTTTTTCGCGCACGGCGTTCACGTCGAGATCGGTATCCTTGGCATTCTCCCCGATGATCATTCCCTCGTAGAGTTCGATGCCGGGCCCCACGAAAAGTTCTCCGCGCTCCTGCAGACCCCACAAGGCATATGCCGTCGAAACGCCGGGACGGTCGGCGATCAGCGCGCCCGTGAGGCGGTGCGGAATCTCGCCCTGCCAATCTGTATATCCGTCGAAGAGCGAATTCATGACGATGGTCCCGCGCGTGTCGGTCAGCAACTGGCTGCGCAACCCGATCAGGCCGCGACTGGGCACACGGAACTCAATGCGCACCCGCCCGTAGCCGTGATTGTGCATGTTGGTGACTTCGCCCTTGCGGGAGCCAAGTTGTTCCATCGCCACGCCCACAAATTCTTCGGGAACGTCTATGGTGAGATGCTCGACTGGCTCCATCAGCTTGCCGGTTTCCTTGTTGCGCCGGGTGACGATCTCCGGCTTCCCCACCATCAGTTCGTAGCCTTCGCGCCGCATCATTTCGATCAGGATGGAAAGCTGGAGCTCACCGCGGCCCAAAACCTTGAACGAATCGGTCGTGCCCGTCTCCTCGACCCGCAACGAGACATTGGTCAGCAACTCCTTTTCCAGGCGTTCCCGCAAGTTGCGCGAGGTGACGTAGGTGCCGTCTTTACCGGCAGACGGTGAAGTGTTGACCGTAAACAGCATGGCGATCGTCGGTTCATCAATGGCGATGTGCGGCAAGGGGGCGGGATTCTCCACGTTCGTAATCGTCTCGCCAATCGTGATTCCTTCCACGCCCGCCACCGCGACAATGTCTCCCAATTCCGTTTCGCTGATATCGGTCCGCTTCAGTCCGGAGAAAGAAAAAAGCTTTGTGATTTTCGTTTTGTGGAAAGACCCGTCGAGTTTGGCGATGGCAACTTCCTCGCCGGTGTACATCTTGCCGTTGAAGACGCGGGCAATCGCCAGCCGTCCCAGGTAGTCGCTGTAATCCAGGTTGGCCACCAGAATCTGCAGCGGGCCCGCCGGATCGCCCTTGGGTGGCGGAATGGTTTTCAGAATCGCATCAAACAGCGGGCGCAAGTTCTCGCCTCTGCCGTTGACGTCGGCCGTCGCCGTGCCCGTCTTGGCATTGGTGTAAAGCACGGGAAAGTCGAGCTGTTCTTCTTTAGCGTCGAGATCAATAAAGAGGTCATAGATCTCGTTGAGCACTTCCTGCGGCCGCGCATCGGAGCGATCAATCTTGTTGATCACCACGATCGGCGGCAAGTGCGCTTCCAGAGCCTTGCCCAGGACATAACGCGTCTGCGGCAGCGGTCCTTCGCTGGCATCCACCAGCAGCATGACGCCATCCACCATCTTCAGCGCTCGTTCGACTTCGCCGCCAAAATCGCTGTGGCCGGGCGTATCCACGATGTTGATCTTCACATCGTGATAGAAGATCGCCGTGTTCTTGGCCAGAATGGTGATGCCGCGCTCGCGTTCCAGTTCGTTCGAATCCATCACACGATCGACGTGGTGCTCGTTGGCGCGGAACGTGCCGCTCTGTTGCAGCATGGCGTCGACCAGCGTGGTCTTGCCGTGGTCCACGTGCGCGATGATGGCGATATTGCGAATGCCTGAACTCAAAAAAGGACCTTCCTGATTTTCTTGTGTAACTATCACTTTACTATGCGGGCGACGGAATCCACGAACATATCTATGTGAGGACAGCCGCCTCAGCCTGCCCTGAGCGTAGTCGAAGGGCTGTTCGCCCGAGCGGAGTTCGACCTCCCTGATCCGTCAAAGCCAAAAGGGGAGACAAAGAGGCTGCGGCACAAAGGGCGCATGAAAGGAATCCTGAACCCGACTGAAGCGACGGAATCGACGGTACTACCCCAGCACTGCAGTCTGTTTCGCCGCCGGTTTTCCCGCCAGCCGCGCCTCAGCCTGCCGCACTGCTCGTCGCGCCGCGACAATGGCTTCGTTGGTGGTTGACTCCGGCCCTTCCGAGTCGGTGTTGGCGAAGAAGACGCGATCCATCGGCTGCCGGAGCAGCGGCTGCACCTGCGTAAACAGCCCCGGCGTAGACATGTACATGGGATGCCCACGGCGGTAGATGTGCACCTCCACCGGGTCCACGTTGGGTTCCGGTGTCAGCTTCTGAAAGTCGCGCAGCACGTTGGCGGCGATCTTGCGCGCGCCAATCTCGTTCAACAAATAACCGCGGTCTTCTTCCTTCATCGGGGTGTAGCAGCTCAGAATGTTGTACTTCTGCTTGTACCCGGACTTCTTGCGGATCACCCAGTCTGCGACGATAAAATCGGTGAACGTGTTGCCCGGACACCACGTGTCGTATCCCTGGTTGAACACAGGCTTGTCGAAGATCAGATTCACCACGCAATAAGGCGCATAGCGAATCTGCCGCATAGCCTTACTCTGCTTGTCGGGAATCCCTTCCACAATCCGCCGCGTGATGAACTTCGGCGTGGCCATAATGACCGCCCCGGCAGACACGGTCTTCAACTCTCCGCCCAACATGTAAGTGACTTGAACGTCTTCCTTGCCCGGGACCACGGCCACGGTTGCAGCGCCTGTCTGCATGCGATCGCCGTACTTGGGCTGCAGGCTTTCAGCAAGCTTCTTCGTGATCGCGCCCAGTCCGCCCGGCCAGGTATAGCGAACGTCCGAGCTGCCCATTTCCACCATCTCCTGGAATTCAGTAATGGCCAGCGCCGCAGCGGTGTCGTCGCTGGTTGCGCCCCAGTTGGAGGGGCCGAATGCGTCCCACCACAGCTTGATCTCAGGCGCATACAGCTTCATGAAAGTGGAAAAGGAAACGTTGTAGAGCTCCGTGCCCCGCTTCTCCACATCAATGGCCATCATCTCTTTCTTGAACTTCTTGAAGCTCTCGCGGGTGATCGGAGGATACGGAAGCTTGTTCAGCCCACCACCCCATGTGTCGGGCACGAACTCGCCGTTGATGATGCTTCCGTCAGGACAGTTCACTGGCAGCGGGTCCAGGCCGATTTCCTTGGCAAAAGTGAACGCATCGGAATTTGACCAGATAAAGGCGGAGCCGGTTCCATACGTGTTGCCTGCATACTCCATGGCGTAGGCATTGCCGCCCCAGTGCGGTTCCTTTTCCAGCAGCAATACATCGCGATGTTGCAGGCGGTAGGCTGCGGTGAGCCCGCTGACGCCGCCGCCCACAATGACTACGTCGTGCTTTGCCGAGGCCGGAGGACGTGAGAAGACCTTTCCGTCGCGCACCTGATGGCAGATGCGATTGTCCTCGCCGTCCACGGCTGCGGCTCCCGGATGCGCCTCTGCGTTTTGTGCCGCCACCAAAGAGAGATCCACGGGACATCCCGCCGTCACCGCGCCAGCAACCACAAATTTGATGAACTCCCTGCGATTCGCGCTCATTTGGACCCTCCCTCGGCCGCTTCTATCAGTTCCATGCCCACATCTGTGCCGTTCTCGCTGCGGACCCGCAAGCGATACCAGAAGACGATTGTCACCAGCGAGAAAACAAAGATTATGGTTGATACGGCGTTGATCTCCGGCGTGATGCCGCGCCGCAGCCGCCCCCAGATTTCCAGCGGCAGCGTGTTGTCGCGGCCGATCAGGAAAAAGCTGACCGCGATTTCGTCCATCGAAAGAGTAAAGATCAGCAGGGCCGCTCCGATGATCGGCAACTTCAGGTTCGGCACCGTCACCCTCCAGAACGTCTGCCAGTAGTTCGCTCCCAGGTCGAGCGACGCTTCCTCCTGCGCCCGGTCCAATTTCTGCAAGCCGGCAAAAACCTCCGTCGTCGCCACCGAAATCAGCGCCGTTCCGTGGCCGAGCGTAATGGTCAGCAGACTGAGCTGTTGTCCGGTCACCAGCTTGAGAGCAGCAGCTACGAAGCCCAAGTTGAAGAGCATCAGCAGCGAGAGTCCGGTGATAATTCCCGGCAGAATCAGCGGCAACAGCACCAGCCGGCGAAACAGCGCCTTGCCGGGAAACTGCGCGCGGTCGAGCGCCAGCGCAGCAGGCACGCCGAACATCAGGGAAATCGCCATGGCGGCAAATGCCACCTGCAGACTGTTGAACACCGAATCCCAGATAGGCCCGTCGCTGAACAATGTGCGATACCAGTCGAGCGTGAGGTTACGGGGCGGGAATCCTCCCACTCCTTGTCCGTTGAAGGAATACAGAATGAGCACAACAATCGGAAGGTACAGAAACGCGAACACCGCCGCAGCATGCGCCAGCAGCCAGCGCGAGCGTGAAGCGTTGGCCGGGCCGCTCACGAGAAGCTCCATTTCTTTTCCAGCCGCTCCGAGAAAAACAGCAGGCTGACCACCAGCACGAGCATGCCCAGCGAAATCGCGGCACCCAGGGGCCAGTTGTAGGCCGCGCCGAACAAGCTCACCACAATATTCGAAATCATGATGCCGCTGGGCCCGCCCAGTAACAATGGGGCAAGAAAATCGCCCAGGCTCAGCACGAAGGCAAAAGTCGCTCCGGCGAGAACGCCCGGAATCGATAAGGGGAAGATCACCTTCCAGAACGTCTGCGCCGGAGTCGCGCCCAAGTCATGCGAGGCTTCCACCAGATTTCGCGGGATATGCTCGAGCGCCGCGTAGATGGGCAGGAAGGTGAACGGCGTGTAGATGTGGGTGAGCGTCAAGACGACGGCAAACGGGCTGTACAGCAGAAAGTCGAGGGGATGGGTGATCAAATGAGCGTACTGGAGCGAAGTGTTGAGCACACCGTCCGCGCCGAGGATCGTCTTCCAGGCATAGGCCCGCACCAGGTAGCTGACCCACAGGGGAATGATCACCATCTGATACAGCAGATCTTTCCGCTTGCCGGCATAGAACGAAAGAAAGTAGGCCAGCGGATAACCGAGGAGCAGCGAAAACAGCATGACCCGCGCCGCAATCCACATTGATCGCAGCAACGTTTGCCAGTAAACCGGCTTCCGCAGAAGTTCCTTGTAGTTGTCGAGATTCCACGCGTGGACAATCGTCTGTACCGGCGAAACCGACCAGAAGCTGTAGCCGAACATCAGCAGATACGGAACCAGCAGAAACACCGCTACCCACGCCAGTGGAGGCACGGTCACAGCCGTCTTGTAGGCCCGGGAAAACATCAAATCCTTTCGGGAGATTCGCGGACCAGCACTGCGTCCAAGGCAGAGAACTCAAGCTCAACTTCGTTCTGCAGCGCGCCCCCGCTCGCGGTACTCACTACCAGAATCAGTCCATCGGGGCACTGCACACGAATCAGCTCCGTTGCGCCATGAAACGCCTGATGCAGAACCCGGCCGCGAGTCCTGACTGCGTCACTCGCGCCGCTTCCCACTCGAACCTGCTCCGGCCGCAGCGAAAACAGCGCCGGCCCATCCGGCAACGACGCCGGCCACACCAGCGCTCCGCAGCGCACCACTCCACCTTGCACTTCTCCTCGGAGCAGATTCGTGTGTCCGATGAACTGGGCCACATAAGCCGTGGCCGGACGGCTGTAGATTTCGCGCGGCGTGGCCACCTGCTCCAGTTCGCCCGACCGCAGAAGCGCGATCCGGTCCGACATCACCATCGCTTCTTCCTGGTCATGGGTGACGAACACGAAAGCGATGCCTACCTCCCGCTGCAGGGATTTCAATTCCACCTGCATCTGCCGGCGCAAGTTGGCGTCCAGCGCCGAAAGGGGCTCGTCGAGCAAGAGCAGCCGCGGCCGGTTCACCAGCGCGCGCGCCAGCGCTACGCGCTGCTGCTGGCCTCCGCTGATTTTCGACGGCTTTGCCTTTGCGTGCGCCGTCATTTGTACTTTGTCGAGCGCCTCCACGACGCGCTGCGTAATTTCTGCTTCGGGCCGCTTCGCCACGCGCAGGCCGTAGCCGACGTTCTGCTCGACCGTCAGGTGGGGGAATAGCGCGTAATGCTGAAACACAGTATTCACGCGACGCCGGTACGGAGGCTGGCCGTCCAGCCGCTCTGTCCCCATCCACAGTTCGCCCGAACTGGCGCTCTCAAAACCGGCAACGATCCGCAGCAGCGTCGTTTTCCCCGAGCCGCTTTCCCCAAGAATCGTGAGAAATTCTCCCTCGGCAACCTCCAGCGAAACATTCCGCAGCACCGAATTGCGGCCGAAGGCCTTGGCCACATTTCGAATGCTCAGCAACGAAGATTTCGCGGCGGACTGCGTGTTCGCCGTAGCCGCGCTGTTAAGAATGGTTGTGGAAGTCATTGCGCCGCTTTCACGTCGTTCCAAATCTCGTTGTACTTCGCGCGCCGCGGCACATTCTGCCAGAAATAGATTCGCTTCTGGTAGGTGTCCACATCATCCAGGTGAAGGGTCTTAACCTCATCCGGCGTCATAAACTGCCCGGCCTGCGGATTCGCCGGAACATAATGCGTCTTGTCAGTGACCAATTTCTGCGTCCTGGCCTCCACCATGTACTCCAGAAACTTGGTCGCTAGTTCCTTGTTGTCGCTGCCCGCCGTAATCATCAGGTGATCAATCCAGCCCGTGGTGTTCTCCTTGGGAATCGTCTCACCCGCGGGGAATCCAGCTTTCTTCAGGTCCGCCGTATTGAGCGGCCAGCCCATGGCGATGACGATTTCGTGATTTTCAAACAGATTTGTGAGTTCGCCGCCGGTTGACCACATCTTGCGGATGTTCGGCTTCAACTCCAACAGCTTCTTCTTGACTGCCTCAAGCTGCTCGTCGCTCAAGTTGTAGAGTTGCGACGGGTCGGGTTTGTCATAGCCAAGGACCTGGGCCGCCATGTAGACGGTGGACAGGTCGTCCCACACAGAAATCTTTCCCTTATATTTCGGATCCCACATTACGCGCCACGAATCCGGGGGCTGAGCGAAGGCGGTCGTATCGTAAATGATCGGGTCCGGCCCCCACATGAAGGGCACGCCGTACACCTGGCCTCTGACCCGCACCAGCGGCAGGGAAGTGAGTTGGACAGAAAGCTGGTTGTAGCTTGGAATCTCCGCGAGGTCGAGCGGCGCAGCCAATCCGGCTGCGGCAATCGAGGTTGCCACATCGCTCGAGGGCGAGATCACGTCGTAGTTGCCGGCGCTGCCGCCGCGCAGCTTCGCGACCAGTTCATCGCTCGAGCCCATGTACGCCGCCGAAACCTTGCAGTGATTCTGCTCCTCGAACGCCTGGACGAACGACGGATCGGCATACCCTTCCCACACCAGAAGGTTGAGCGTAGGAGTCTTCTTCGAGCACGACCCGATGAACAATACCGCTGCCAGCACAGGCAGGGACTTCACGATTCGTCGCCGGTTCATTTTCCCTCCAAGACGCTGTTCTGCTGCATGGCCCTGGGCCAATTTTTGTTTACCTGATTCAAAATGTCGGGGGAGTGTTGACCCATAACACCCACGTTTCCCGGCGGCCCGGATTCCTCCAGCGATGCGCAATCGCGCTCTCGAAATAGAAGCTGTCGCCAGGCCTCAGCCGGTACTCTTCGCCGTCAAGCGTGATGGCCAAATCTCCACGCAACACGTGAATGAATTCTTCTCCTTCGTGGGTGTAGGGGTCTCCGCTGCCTGCGTCGGGCGCGATGCGAAAGAGATGAGGCTCCATCGCGGTGTTGCCCCACGCCAGCAATTCCATGCGGACACCAGTGCCTGCTTCGAGTACCTTGCGCTCCGCCGGGCGCACGTGCCGGGTGCTGGCTCCGCTGGCGTCAAAGAAATCCAGAATATTGGTCTTGTAGAAGCGGGCGAGTTTGCGCAGCGTTCCGACGGAGCCGCTCATTTGGGAGCGCTCGAGCGCGCTCAGAAATCCAACGGAAATCCCAACGGATCGGGCCACCACTGCCAATGAAAGCTTCCGCCGGGCCCGCAGTCGCCGCAGATGCACGCCGATCACCCCGGCGTTGCCATTGTCCGCCGGCCGCATCCCGCCCTCACGCCTCAGCAGTTGCACAATCGCGGCCGCATTCAGGCCCCGCACCTTCCGCAGGAACCGGGCCCGCTTCAGCCGCTTCACGTCCTCGCGGGTGTACATCCGATACTTGCTCTCGGTTCGCTGCGGGGTCGCCAACCCCAGGTTTTCCCAGGAGCGGATGACGGAAGGGGAGACTCCCACCAATTTCGCCACCTCTCCGATCTTCAAGTAGGGTTTCGCGCCTCGCGGTTTCATGGTCCTGTAAGCTCGGGAGATCGAGGATTTTTCGATGGCAGGGATATACTTTTTCTGCTTGACAGCCCCCACCCCACTTCTCTAACCTTTCTAAACCTTGCGGGATTATAGCAAGGTTGTGGGTGAACACAAGCAGTCGCTTGCAAGAAAAAATCAAAGACTCCCAAGGATGTGTGGAGGTTCCATGTCGCTGCGAGCCCGCTGGATAGTGCTGTGTCCGCTGGTTGTAGTTTGCCTTCTGTTTCCGACATTGCTGGCCGCTCAGGGCGCTACCGGCCGGATCATTGGCCGTGTCTCGGATCCCTCTGGCGCCGTCCTCGCCGGCGTGAAGGTCACGCTCACCAATCAGGCCACCGGAGTCAGCCGGGAAGCTCAAACCAATGACAGCGGCGACTATTCCTTCGTGAACGTCGTACCCGGAACCTACCAGGCAAGCTTCGAGCTCACGGGTTTCAAGAAGAACCTTCAGAAAGATCTGATCCTCGATGTGAACCAGGTGTTAACTCTGAACTCGGTCCTGCAGATCGGCGGCACGCAGGAGGTTGTGGACGTTACTTCGGAAGCGCCGCAGGTGGACACTACCAGCACACAGTTGGGCGCGGTCATCAACGATCGCTCCGTGAATGAACTGCCTTTGAACACGCGGGATACTTACCAGTTCCTGCAACTTCAGCCCGGCGTGCAATCGCAGTTGGGATCGAGCGGCAGCTTGTTCTTTGGTTCCACCGATGCAGGTTCGGTTTCTGTCAACGGCGGCCGCGCCCGGGCCAACAACTTCAGTGTTAACGGCGGCGACGCCAACGATCAGTTCGTCAACACGCCCACGGTTCAGCCCACGCCTGACGCCGTCGAGGAGTTTCGCGTCATCACCAATACCTTCGACGCGGAATATGGGCGCAACTCTGGTTCCGTGGTCAACGTGGTCACGAAATCGGGTACCAACCAGTTTCACGGCAATATCTACGAATATTTCCGCAATACGATTCTGGACGCGAAAGGCTACCGCGATCCTTTCACGCCGCAGCTCAACCAAAACCAGTTTGGAGGAACTTTCGGCGGTCCCATCAAGAAAGACCGGACTTTCTTCTTTCTCTCTTATGAAGGGCGCCGCATCCGAGCCGGCGATCCGGGAAACCTGGTGAATGTTCCCACCAGTCAGCAAAGACCGTCTGCTACCCCTGCGCTGGGCGGAGATTTTTCGGGAGTGGGAAGTTTCAACACCGCGTTACGCTCCGTGTTCAACCCCGTCACCCAAACAGAAGTGCAAGCCCCGTACGGCATTACAAGCCCCTTTGTCGCTCAGGTCCTGGATGGGCGGACTGGGTGCGATACCGCCCTCGGGTTGGGGGCGAACGGACTTGCCAACCTATTCAACACTGCACCGGACCTGGTTTCGGGAACGGCAACGCTTGATTGGCAGACAGTACCAAACGTAAGCACTCCCGGCGCCCTGGGTGTGTTTCCCAACGGCCAGATTCCGACGGCCTGCATGGATCCAGTAGCTGCCAATCTCCTTCAGCAGTTTGTTCCCGCAGCCAATGTCGGCGGCAATCAATACGAAGCCGTTCCCGTGGGAACCGACAACGCGAATCAAGTCACCTTCCGCCTTGACCACAGGATCAACGATCACCAGAATCTGACCGCTTACTACTATTTCAACGATGGCATGCAGCTCGCGCCCTACAATACTTTTGAGGAATCTGGCGCAAACCTGCCGGGCTTCGGGAACTACAACGACCTCCGCTACCAGCAGTGGAACTTCACCCACACCTGGACCATCAGCAACTCGCTGGTCAACGAAGCGCATTTCACCTATATGCGCGAGGGCCAGCTCGGCTTCCTGAAATCGCAAACCACCAATGCGGTGAAGGACTCCTGCTCGGGAACAATCGCTCCCACTTACTGCTTTACCGGAACGTCCGACTCCTCCGCCATAAGGAATCAGTTCGGAACCGCCCCCAGCCTTGGCATCACGCCCGGATTGCCCTCCACATTGACCGGCGTTCCCTACATCAACATTCAGGGCGGCGCGGAGTTTGGCAACAACTGGGAAGGCACGCTTCCCCAGGTGGGCAACAGCTTTCAGTGGTCCGACGGACTGACCTGGGTCAAGGGCAACCACACGTGGAAGTTTGGCGTTGATGCCCGCCGCGCCCGCTTCGACCAGTATTATTACTTCGACATCAACGGCCAACTGCAGATGAACAGCAGCGGGCCGAACGCGATTGTGCCGGGCGACGGCGATAACTACGCCGCATACCTGCTCGGCCTGGTCGACTACTACATCCAGGGTTCCGGCCAGCGTGAGGACATTCGCAGCACCGCCGTCTATCCTTTCGTGCAGGACAGTTGGAAGATCAAGCCCAACTTTACCCTCAACTACGGACTGCGCTGGGAGTTCAATCCCCCTATGGTCGATATCGCCCAGCACGTCGAGACCTTCCGTCCCGGACAGAATTCGACCGTCTACCCTTGCGGCATCAACAACCAAGGGCAAGGTGCGTCGCTCACCTATTGGCAGGGCGTATTCAGCAGCGCGGGTCTAACTGGCCCCATCAATTGCGCTACTACCGGCGCTGAACCGACGGGCTTGGTTGTCCCCGGTGATCCGGGCGTCCCTGCCGGCCTCACCTCGACCTATTACAAGGCGTTTGCGCCACGCATTGGCGTGGCCTACAGTCCTGATTTCAAGAGCGGTCCCCTGGCGGCTGTGTTCGGAAGCAACGGCAAGACGAGCATCCGTGCCGGCTTCGGCCTCTTCTACAATCCGATCGAGGAGCTGGTTGCGGCGCAGTTCGGGGCTGAGCCTCCTTTTGGCGGAAGCTCCGCCGTGTACGACGAGTTTTTCAATACTCCCTTCGTGGCCCAGGCCGGTTATACGAATCCCAATCCCTTCGGCGGGATCATCACTCCGGTCAAGGGCCAGTCGACCGATTTGTCGCTGTTCCGCCCCATTCTTCTGTACGGCGACTTCCAACCCCACCTGCGAACGCAGTACACCAGTCAATACAATCTGACCATCCAGCGTGAACTGAGCAACAGCACGATGTTGCAGATCGGCTATGTCGGTTCGCAGGGACATCGCCTGCTGGCTTCGCACGACATCAATCCGTCCAATCCGCAGAGCTGCCTTGACATCATGAGCATTGCGTTGGCCAATTCGGCCAGCGTGACCTCGTATGGCCTCCCAGCCACTTGCTCCCCCACCTTCGAAGACTCGCAGTGGAGCGTGAACGTTCCCCCGGGCTTCGTGTTTCATCTCCCCAATGGCTCTACCGTCACCGGTGCTGCCGGGGGCACTCCGGTGCAGTTGGTCGGCTTGCGGCCTTACTCATCGCCGAATTGTGTGACGAACGGTCCGAATATCGGCACCAGTTGTCCGGTCGACGGCATTCCCGTATTCACCGACATTTTCGCCGAGGACACCATCGCCAGCTCGGTCTACAACGCGTTGGAAATGATGGTGCAGAAACGATTCTCCCACGGCCTCCAGTTTCAGGCGGCTTACACGTACAGCAAATCCATTGACGATGGTTCCACTTTCGAGGAAACGCTCGACCCGTCTAATTACCGCGCCAGTCGTGCTCTTTCGATCTACAACTCGAAACAGCGCTTCGTCATCAGCTATGACTGGGAACTTCCCATCCGAAGGTATTCCGGATTTAAGGGCAAACTGTTAGACGATTGGGAGGTTTCCGGCATTACTCAATTCCAGAGTGGGTTTCCCATCCGCCTGGACACGGCAGACGATACTGAACTGATCAACAGTTTCTTTTTCCTTGGCACCGAGGCGCCAAGTCTGGTCGCGCCTTTTCAGAAGCTGAATCCCAAGAACACTTACAGTTCGCTCGGGCTCTCGACGCCCGGGTACTGGTTCAATCCGAATGATTTTGCCACGGCTGCGACCAATCCAAACAATGCTCCAGTTCCTCCGCTCGGCCAGTTCAACAACGGCACTCAGCGCACCATTTGCTGCGGGCCGGGGCTCGAAGACTGGGATTTTTCGGTGCACAAGAAAATATCTCTCAGTGAAAGCAAGTACCTGCAGTTCCGAGCAGAGATATTTAACATTTTTAACCGTACTAACTATTCGAATCCCGACGGCCACTTTTCCGACGGCCCGACGGAGTTTGGCAAGATAACCTCGGCCGGCGATCCACGCCTGTTTCAATTCGCCTTGAAGCTCTTTTTCTAGGCGGGAGTAGACCTAAATGCATTCCTCCCGGGACCGCTTCGCCGGTCCCGGGCATTCTAACGGCCCGCGATGCCGGGCCTGAGCATCTCCGGAGAACCCGATGTATCCCGATCTGCAGAAAGAGCTCTCGATTTTCGAGCGCCGCACTCCTAAATCCGCCGAAGCCCACAAAAAGAATCTCAAACGCATTCCCCTGGGCGTGGCCAGCAACTATCGCGCCTATGATCCCTGGCCGATCTTCGTGAAAGAGGCCAGCGGCAGCAAGTTCCGCGACCTGGATGGCAACGAATACATTGACCACAACCTGACTTTCGGCGCGCTCATGGCCGGGCACTGCCATCCCGCAGTGATGAAGGCCGTCGAGAAACGCCTCTCCACCGGCACCATGTTCGGCATGCCGCACGACATGGAGTGGGAACTGGCCGAAGAAATCTGTAACCGCTTTCCGGTCGAGATGTGCCGCTTCGGCAGCAGCGGCACGGAAGCCACCATGCACGCGATCCGCCTCGCGCGGGCCGCAACCGGACGCGACAAGATCGTCAAGTTCGAAGGCGCCTATCACGGCCTGCATGACAGCGCCCTGGTCAGTGTGAAGCCACACGCTCCGGATTTTGGAGACGTGCATAATCCGACGGCGGTGCCCGGCGGTCTGGGCGTGCCAAAGGCCGCGATCGACAACGTGAAGATCGCCACCTTCAACGACCTCGGCACAGTTGAACGCCGCTTCAAAGAGAATCCCGGCGAAATTGCCGCGATTATTCTTGAACCGATCCTGATGAACGTTGGCCTCTGCATGCCGCAACCCGGCTTCCTGCAAGGCTTACGCGACATCGCCACGAAAAACGGCGCGCTGCTGATCTTCGACGAGGTCAAGACCGGCGCCAAACTCTGCTGGGGTGGGGCCAGCGAATATTTCGGCGTCATGCCAGACATGATCTGTCTGGCCAAGTCCATCGGCGGCGGCCTGCCGCTGGCCGCATTCGGCACCAGCAAGTCGGTGATGGACCTTATTACCCAGCACAAGGTCTTTCATGGTGGCACTTACAACACCAACCCGGTCTCGATGGCCGCGGGACTGGCCACGTTCCGCGAAGTTCTGACCCGCCAGAATTACGCTCAGGTTGACACGCTGAGCCAGAAGCTGGCCGATGGCTACCGCAAGACCATCGCGAAAGTCGGCCTGCAGGCTTACATCGCGCAAGCCGGAGCCAATGGCGCTCTGATGCTCTATCCGAAAGAAATCCTTAACTACCGGGACTGGACCGTGATTGACGTGGATCTGTGGCGCCATTACTGGTTCGGCATGGTCAACCGCGGCGTGATGCCTCAGCCCTACTGGTGGGATGAGCAGTGGACGATCTCGGTGCAGCACACCGACGCCGATATTGACAAGCATCTGGCCGCGTTCGACGACATCGCCGCCTCGCTGGCCGAAGCGCAGCAGGAACGCAACGAGCGCGTCCCAGCCGAGGTCGCGCACTAGGAACGAGTGGTCAGTGGCCGTTGTCAGGGTTCAGTACGCTCGAACGTACTGAGGCTGAAGAAACCGAGCACTGATCACTGGTCACTGATCTTGTCCACGACGACACAACCCGCCGCTCAGCCTCACCTGATCCGCGCCCTCGGGCGCCGCGATCTGGTGTTGCTTTTCGTCGTCGCCGTATTCAATCTCAACGTCGTTCCGTCGATCGCCGCCAACGGCGGCGTCACCGTCTGGCTCTGGATCATCTCCCTGCTGCTTTTCTTCTGGCCGCAGGGCATCGCGGTCATCGAACTCGCCCACCGTTACCCGGGCGAGGGCGGAGTATATCTTTGGGCTAAGGAAGTCTTCGGCGATTTCCACGGATTCCTCTCCGGCTGGTGCTACTGGACCAACAACATGCTCTACGTGCCGACGGTCATGCTGTATTTCGTGGGCGTGTCGGTTTACGTGCTCGGCCCCGGCCATCTGGGACTGGCCGATAGCAGAGCCTTTGCTTCGACGGCATCCATCGCGCTGCTCGTTTTTCTCACCGTGCTCAACATTCTTGGTCTCGGCGTGGGCAAGTGGATCAACAACCTCGGCGCCATCGGAACCTTCATCGCCGCGGCGGTCCTGATTGGTCTCGGCGTCATTGTCTGCTCGCGGTTCGGAACCACGATCACCGCCGCCGACTTCAAGATTCCCGCGGACCCAAGATTCGTGCTGAATTCTTTCGGCGTGATCTGTTTCGGCCTGGTCGGCCTGGAACTCGCCTCCGTCATGGGCGACGAAATCCAGGATCCGCGCCGCACTCTGCCCGGTGCCGTTGCCTGGGGCGGCGTAATTTCGGGCGCGCTCTATGTCGGCGCGACGCTCACCCTGCTAATCGCCGTCGGAAAAAACATCAACGTGCTTCAGGGAATCGTGCAAGCCGTCACCCATATGGCGGGCCGCGTCGGCGTCGCCTGGATTTCCGTGCCCTTCGCCCTGATGCTCAGCCTCTCCATCGCTGGCATCGGATCGGCATGGATGGGCGGGTCGGCACGCATTCCCTTCGTCGCCGGACTCGACTCCTACATGCCCTCGTGGCTCGGCCACGTGCACCCGCGTTACGCCACGCCCTATGCCGCGTTGATCGTGCAGGGAATCGTTTCTGGCTTGCTGGTTCTCGGAAACTTCTTTGGGTGGTGGTTTTGGGACAAGCTCATGGGAGTTTTCGGTTTGCTGCCGCGTTTGTATCTGAGCCCCGCCGGCGCCGGAGAAGTCTTTCAAAAGCTTTTGTCGCTCGCCGTCGTTCTTCAACTCGTCCCATTCGTTTACATGTTCGGTGCGCTGGTGAAGTTCGCGGTGACGGAATCGAAACCGCAAGGCCAGTACGGCCGGGCCACCTTGTTCGTGGCTGGCCTGAGCGGCTTGGTGACCACGATTCTCGGCATCGCCTTAGTGTTTTTCCCGGCCCAGCAGATCACCTCGCTGTGGTCCTATGAATTGTGGATGTTTGGCGGCACGCTGTTTTTCATCGGCCTCGCCGCATTCTTCTTTTTCGTGTACGGCCGCCGCAAAGCGCCGCAACCAGTTCTTGTCGTAGCGGGCGAAGCGCCCGTCGGCGCCGGACGCAGTTCGGCGCAGTGAAGATCATGGAGGATGTTATGCCCGCCGGAGTCACAACCGACGTGAAGACTTACCAGATGTTCATCAACGGTGAATGGGTCGCGAGCAAGTCCGCGAAAACCTTTCCCGTCTACGATCCCTCGACCGAAGAGGTCATCGCTCAGGTCCCCGACGCCTCTGGCGACGATGTCAACCGCGCCGTCGCTGCCGCTAAGTCTGCATTTGAGGAGGGCCCGTGGGCGACCACCACAGCGCAAGAACGGGGCCGCGTCCTTTTCCGCCTCGCGGATAAAGTTCGTCAGAATCTGCCCGCGCTTGCCGAACTCGAATGCCGCAACACGGGCAAGCCCATCGTCGAAGCTGAGTACGATGTCACCGACGTCGCGACCTGCTTCGAATACTACGGGGGCCTCGCCACCAAAGTGACTGGCCACGTGAACCCTGTCCCTGACAACGCGATGTCCCTGTCGCTGAAAGAACCGGTCGGCGTCGCCGGACAGATTATCCCCTGGAACTATCCGTTGCTCATGGCCGCGTGGAAACTCGCACCTGCTATAGCTGCAGGCTGTACCTGCGTCCTCAAGCCCGCCGAGCAGACGCCGCTCACGGCGCTCGAACTCGCGAAACATTTCGCTGATTGCGGCCTGCCGCCCGGCGTGATCAACGTCGTCACCGGCTTCGGCGAGACTTGCGGTGCGCCCATTGTGCAGCATCCCGACGTGAACAAGATCGCCTTCACCGGCAGCGCCGCCGTGGGCAAGATCATCGTCAAGCAGGCTGCGGACACGGTGAAGCGCGTTACGCTGGAACTCGGCGGGAAATCACCCAACATTTTCTTCGCCGATGCCGATTTCGAAGCTGCCATTGACGGCGCGCTCTTCGGCGTTTTCATCAATCAAGGCGAAGTCTGTTCGGCGGGCAGTCGCATCCTGGTGCAGAAGTCCATCTACAAGAATTTCGTCGATGCCATGGCCGAGAAGGCGAAGAAGATCAAACTCGGCCCGCCTCTCGAACGTGAAACCAAGATGGGCCCGCTCGTCAGTAAAGAGCAGTACGATCGAGTCAATTCGTATCTCGACATCGGCAAGAAAGAGGCCAAGCTCGCGTCCGGTGGCGGACGCCCGGAGAAATTCGCCAAGGGCTACTACGTCCAGCCGACAATTTTCTACGACGTGTCGAACAGCGCCCGCATCGCCCGCGAAGAGATTTTCGGTCCGGTCGCCGCCGTGATCCCGTTCGAAGACGAAAAAGATGCGCTGAAGATCGCCAACGATTCGCCTTACGGTTTAGCCGCCGCCGTCTGGACGCGCGACATTTTCAAAGCCATGCGCGCCGTGAAAGCTTTGCGCGCCGGGATCGTTTGGGTCAACCACATGCAGCCCACGTACGTCGAGGCTCCATGGGGAGGCTTCAAGCAATCCGGTTTCGGCCGCGAGCTCGGTCCCTGGGGTATCGAAGAATATTTGGAAACCAAGCAGGTTCACATCAATCTGAACGAAGCGCCGATCGGCTGGTACTGAAGAGCAGTGGCCAGTGGCCAGTTGCCAGTTGCCAGTGCGGCCCTGTCATCCTGAGCGAAGCGAAGGACTTTTGCAACTGGGGCGACGATGAAACCGGTTGCCTGGACGAACGACGAACGACCAGCGACGAACCGCCAACGACCAACGACCAACGACCAACGACCAACGACGAGAACTTCGATGGCTACTATTCAACTCCACACTCCGATTCCGGGCCCGAAGTCGAAGGCCCTTTCCGAGCGCCGCGCAAAAGCGGTGCCCCGCGGCCTTTCTCATGGCACGCCCATCTATGTGGCCAAGGCCGAAGACGCCTGGCTCGAAGATGTGGACGGCAACCGCTACCTCGACTTCGCCGGCGGCATCGGATGCCTCAACGTCGGACATCGCCGTGACGAAGTCGTCGATGCCATCAAAGAGCAGCTCGATCGCTTCCTGCACACTTGCGTGCAGGTCACGCCTTACGAGAGCTACGTCCGCCTCGCCGAGCGCATGAACGAAGTGACTCCGGGCAAATTTGCGAAGAAGACGATCTTCGTGAACAGCGGTGCCGAGGCCGTGGAAAACGCGGTGAAGATTGCCCGCGCTTACACCAAGCGCCCCGGCATCATCGCTTTTGAAGACGCGTTCCATGGCCGTACCATGATGACGCTGGCGCTCACCAGCAAGACGCACCCGTATAAGGCCGGATTTGCTCCGTTTCCCGGCGAGGTGTACCGGGTTCCGTTCGCCTACTGCTACCGCTGCTCCTACTCGATGAAGTATCCGTCATGCGATCTCTACTGCGCGCGTCATCTCGAAGACACGTTCAAACGCGTGGTGGCGAACGAGGAAGTAGCCGCGGTGATCGCCGAGCCGGTTCTGGGAGAAGGCGGATTCGTCGCGCCTCCGCCCGATTACTTTAAGGTCCTCATTGATCTTTGCCACAAGCATGGCATCCTCTTCATCGCCGACGAAGTCCAGTCCGGGTTCGGGCGAACGGGCGGGCTTTTCGCGAGCGAGCATTACGGCATCGAGCCGGATCTTCTCGTGGCCGCGAAATCTCTCGGCGGAGGATTGCCGCTTGCCGCCGTCACCGGCCGCGCCGAAATCATGGATGCCCCCGCCGTCGGCGGTCTCGGTGGAACCTTCGCCGGGAATCCGCTTTCCTGCGCAGCGGCTTTGGCTGTGCTCGACTTGTTTGAACGGGAGAACCTGCTGGCTCGCGCCAACGAACTCGGTGACCGCTTTCAGCGCCGCGCCCGCGAATGGCAGGGCCGCTGGTCTATCGTCGGCGACGTGCGCGGCCTCGGAGGCATGCAGGCCATCGAACTGGTGCGGTCCCAAGAGACCAAGGCGCCGGCAGCCGATGAGACCAAGAAGATCACGCAGTACTGCTATGAGCACGGCCTGATCACGATCACGGCCGGCTCTTACTCCAACGTCATCCGTGTGCTGGTCCCGCTGGTCATCACCAACGAGCAGATGGACGAAGCGCTCGACGTGCTGGAAGCGGCGCTGGCCGCCGTCGCTGAGAAAACGGTCATTAGTTGTCAGTCATCAGTTGTCAGTTCATAATCGAATGTCTGAATGCTGACGACTGGGGACTGAGGACTGACCCCTGACAACTCACTCTTCGCAACAGCAGAGGCATCACCATGAGCATAGCTGCACCTCCCATCACCCGGCTCACCAACTACATCAACGGCGAATGGATCGAGTCGACTGCTTCGGAATGGCGTGATGTCGTCAATCCCGCGACCGGTGAAATCCTGGCCAGTGTTCCGCTCGCCGATGGGGCTGACGTGAATGCCGCCGTCGAAGCCGCTGCCACCGCATTCCCCGAGTGGCGCCGCACCCCGCCGGAAGACCGCATTCAGCCGCTGTTTAAGCTCAAGATGCTGCTCGAAGAGCACATCGACGACGTTGCGCGCATCATCACCATGGAAAACGGCAAGACCTTCACCGAAGCGAAGGCCGAGATGCGCCGCGCTATCGAAAATGTCGAAGTGGCCTGCGGCATTCCGATGATGATGCAGGGTTACAACCTGGAAGACGTTGCCCGCGGCATTGACGAAATGATGATCCGCCAGCCGCTCGGCGTAGTCGCGGCCATCGTGCCCTTCAATTTTCCCGGCATGATCTCGTTCTGGTATCTGCCCTATGCCATCGCCACCGGCAATACGTTCATTCTGAAACCCAGCGAGCGCGTGCCGCTGACCATGCGCTACATCTATGAACTGCTCGAAAAGACGGGCCTGCCGAACGGCGTCGTCAACCTTGTCAACGGCAGCAAGGCCGTGGTCGATGCGCTCATTGATCACGCGAAAGTCCGCGCCATCAGCTTCGTGGGCTCGACTCCGGTAGCGCGCTACATCTACGCACGCTCGGCGGAGAATGGGAAACGCTGCCAGTGCCAGGGAGGAGCCAAGAATCACGTGATCGTCCTGCCTGACGCGGACATGCCGATGGCGACACAGATCATCAGCGACAGCGCCTTCGGCTGCGCCGGGCAGCGCTGTCTCGCGGTTTCGGTTGCGGTAACCGTCGGCGAGGTGCAGAAGACTTTCCGCGACTCGATCGGCGACGCTGCCGCGAAACTCCGCGTGGGCAACGGCCTGGAAGACGGAGTGCAAATGGGCCCGGTGATTACTCCACAGAGCAAAGAGCGCATCGAATCGCTGATCGGCGTGGGCGAGAGGCAGGGCGCGAAGGTCCTGCTCGACGGCCGCAAGGCGAAGATACCGAAGTGTGAGTCCGGCAACTTCGTGAAGCCGACGATCCTTGACGACGTCCCTGCAACGAGCGAGATCACCGACACGGAGATCTTCGGCCCCGTGCTGAGTCTAGTCCACGCCGACAATCTGGACCAGGCGCTGACCTTTCTCGAGCACAGCGCCTACGGCAACCAGGCCTCGCTGTTCACGTCAAGTGGATCGGCGGCGCGCCGGTTCCGCTACGAAGCGCCCGCGGGCAACATCGGGATTAACATCGGAGTCGCGGCGCCCATGGCCTACTTCCCGTTCAGCGGGTGGAAGAACAGTTTCTTCGGCGATCTCCACGGGCAGGGCCGTGACGCCATCGAGTTTTACACCGACAAGAAAGTTGTTGTTGAGCGCTGGGCCAAGGAGCACTCAAGGAAGTTCTGACCCGAGAAGAGCCGTGAAAAGCCTCACCACAGAGTCACAGAGACACAGAGAAGACGAAGAACAGAAAGATCCCCGAACCAGCCCGATTATCGGAGCGGCGATTGAAGTTCACCGCCAGCTTGGTCCAGGACTGCTGGAATCGGTGTACGAAGAGTGCTTGTGCCACGAACTGTATCTCCGCGGGCTGGCGTTCGAACGGCAGGTTGCTCTTCCCGTTTCCTACAAAGGCTTACAACTTGACTGCGGATACAAGATCGACCTGATTGTCGAGCGGGAGGTCGTCGTCGAGCTGAAGGCAGTCGAAAAGATCCTCCCGATCCACGAGGCCCAGCTTCTTACGTATTTAAAAATATCTGGTAAGCGCGTCGGCCTGATAATCAACTTCGACGTGCCGTTGTTGACACGAGGAATCATCCGAAGAATCTTGTAGGTTTTTCTCCGTGTCTCTGTGACTCTGTGGTGAAAAGATTTGAGATTCGTGAAAATGAGGACTGAATGACTACTACTCTTGCCACCCCCGCCATGACCGGCCAGGAAATGGTCGATCTCGCCAGGAAGCACACGCTCTACGAATGGTCGGCGCAATCGAAGGTCGACCCGATCCCGGTCGCCAGGGCCAAGGGCATTTATTTCTGGACGCCCGAGGGCAAACGCTTTATTGACTTTAACAGTCAGCTGATGTCGGTCAACATCGGCCACGGCGATGAGCGCGTCATCGGCGCGATCAAAGAACAGGCGGAGACGCTGTGCTACGCCAATCCGTTCATGGCGCACGAGCCGCGCGCGCGGCTGGGCGCGAAGTTGGCGGAAATCACGCCGGGCGATATTGACACATTCTTCTTCACCAACGGCGGCTCTGAGGCCAACGAAAACGCAATCAAGATCGCACGCTTTTTCACGGGGCGGCACAAGATCATGGCGCGCTACCGCTCCTATCACGGGGCGACGGCGGGCAGCATCTCGCTCACGGGCGACCCGCGGCGCTGGCCTGCGGAGCCGGGCATTCCGGGCGTGGTGCGCGTGCTCGATCCCTATCATGGCATCGAGCGCGGATGGGAACCGGCGGAGACCTCGCTCGCCATGATCGAAGAGACCATGCAACTGGAAGGTCCGCAGACGATCGCCGCCTTCATTCTCGAACCGGTCACGGGCACGAACGGCATACTGATTCCGCCGGAGGGATACCTGGCAGGCCTGCGCAAACTTTGCGACAAGTACGGCATTCTGATGATCGCCGACGAAGTCATGGCGGGCTTCGGCCGCACCGGAGAGTGGTTCGCGGTCGATCACTGGAAGGTCGTGCCCGATCTCATCTGCATGGCCAAGGGATTGACGTCGAGCTACCTGCCACTGGGAGCGGTGGGAATGCGGCATCACATTGCGCAGCACTTCCAGGACAAAGTGTTCTATGGCGGGCTGACGTACAACTCACATCCCATGGGATGCGCCGCCGCGCTGGCGACGATTCGGGTGTATGAAGAGGACAACTTGATCGAGAACGCGAAGAAGATGGGCGCAGTGATGGAGAAGCTCGGCGCTGAGCTGCAGGCCAGGCATCCGTCGGTGGGAGCGGTGCGCTCGATCGGGTTGTTCGGCATTGTGGAGCTGGTGCGCAGCCGCAAGACGCGGCAGCCGATGGCGCCATTCAACGGGACTTCTGATGAGATGGCTGCGCTTGGCCGATTCTTCCGCGAACAGGGTCTGTACACGCTGGTGCGGTGGAACACTTTCTTCACCAACCCGCCCCTGTGCATTCACGAGCAACAGTTGAGAGAGGCATTTGCCATCATTGACAAGGGGTTGGAGATTACCGACAGAGTCGTAAAGGACTAGCCGGACCGCAAGGCCAAAATCCTCTCCTTTTCGCAAGGGGACGCGCCCAAAAATGGCGCCGGACGTCCTTTTTCGGCGTTTTGTGGCCTTGTCCGGTTTTCGTAACAAAGCGGACGGACTGTGATTACGGTCACTGACTAGAGTGTCTTGCGGGGTAATGCTTTACGCGGCCTGCCACCTCCCCTGCGGCCAAGATCAACCTGAGATCAGTACGAGTTCCGTTCGCGCGACAAGAAGTTGATCGGCGACGGCGTTAGCTGGCCTCAGCGCACGTTATTGAATCCGGGAATCCCGAGAAGTAGAGGTTGGCTATGAGTTCTGCCGATCGCAGGGAACCCATCGGAACGTCGCCACACTGGCTGCGCACCTGGCCTCGGCGCTACGCGTTTGCGCTGATCACGGTGGCCGTGGCAACTCTGTTGCGCGTCGCCTTGGGCAAGTTGCTTGGCCCGAACCTTCCCTTCATCGTCTTCTATCCCGTGATCTGGCTGGTCGCTTGGATGGCGGGGCTGGGGCCCGGCGTCTTCGCCGTCTCTCTCTCCGCAGTGTCAGCCCAGTATTTGTTCTTCGCGCCGGCAAATCCCTTAGTGTTGGGCCTTCCGCAGAATGCGAATGGGTTGATCCCGTTTTCGACCGCGGGTATAGCCCTTGGCGGACTGGCCGACATGTACCGGCGGCGCGCGAAACGGTTGCAGGAATTCGAAAAGGCCGTAGAAGGTCTAGAAGAGATGGTCGCCGTGGTGGACCGCAACTACCGCTACGTGATGGCGAATCGTGTGTTTCTGAAGTATCGGGGGATGAAAAAAGAGGATCTGATTGGACGCGGTCGAGGAAGTATTGAGCCCGGGAGTCTTTGAGACGACGGTTAAGGAAAAGCTGGATGAGTGCTTCCAAGGCAAGATCGTGCAATACGAAATGCGCTACAAATACCCGACGCAGGGCGAGAGGAATCTTTTCGTCTCCTACTTGCCGATCTGGGGCGCTGGCGGTGTCGACCGGGTCGCGGTCATCGCGCGGGATATCACCGAACGCAAACGGGCGGAAGAGGCGGTGCGGGAAAGCGAGGAGTGCTTCCGTACCCTATGCGACAATTCTGCATTCGGTCTCTACCGCACGACGCCGGACGGAAAAGTACTGGTGGCAAATCCATCCCTGGCCAAGATGTTGGGCTTCCCTTCGTTCGCAGAGTTATCTCAGCGCAACCTTGAAGAAGAAGGTTTTGAGCCCGGTTATGAGCGTGCTGAGTTCCAGCGCCGGCTTGCAGATGAGGGGGAAGTAAAAGGACTCGAAGCGTCGTGGACGAAGCGAGACGGCACGGCGATTGTTGTCCGCGAGAGCGCCAAAGCGATCCGCGATGCGGAAGGCAAGATCATCTTCTACGAGGGAACGGTTGAAGATGTCACTGACCGCAAGCGCGCCGAGGGGGCGCTGCGGGAGAGCGAAGAGCGCTTTCGGGTGGCCCTGAAGGACTCCGCCGTCACCGTCTTCACTCTGGACCGCGACCTGCGTTGCACGTGGGCCTATAACCCGCGTTTCAACCTGCGACCCGAGGATGTCGTGGGCAAAACTGACGACGAAATCATCGGACCGGAGGCGGCAGCGCCACTGAATGAACTGAAGCGCCGGGTGCTGGAGACTGGAGAAGTGGTGCGCACCGATATCGTGCTTTCGCGCGGCGGAGTCAAACATGCCTACGACGTGACGCTGGAGCCCCTGTCGGATGCCCATGGAAAGATCGTCGGGATCACGGGCGCCTACATGGATGTAGCCCGGCTGCGGGAACTTGCCGACCGGCTGGAAGAGCAAAGAGATAAACTCGTCCAGGAAAAGTCATATCTGAAAGGTGAAATTGAGGGGGAACTGGGGTTTGAGGACATTATTGGCCACAGTCCCGCCCTGCGGGAGGTGCTGAAAAGTGCGCGGGTGGTGGCGTCGACCGATTCCATGGTCTTGCTGCTGGGAGAGACGGGTACGGGGAAGGAACTGGTGGCGCGCGCGATCCATTCGCTCAGCGCGCGGCATGACAAGAATTTCATCAAGCTCAATTGCGCGGCGGTGCCCACGGGGTTGCTGGAAAGCGAGCTCTTCGGACATGAGAAAGGGGCGTATACCAGCGCGGTGAACCAGAAGATCGGCAGGCTTGAACTGGCGGACAAGGGCACCCTGTTCTTGGACGAAATCGGTGAGTTGCCGCTGGAGCTGCAGCCCAAGCTCCTGCGGGTTTTGCAGGACCGGGAATTTGAACGACTGGGCGGCATCCGGACCCTGCGGGTTGATGTGCGTATCGTTTCTGCTACCAACCGCGACTTGAGAAAAGACGTAGCCGAGAAGAGATTTCGTGAAGACCTATTCTATCGGCTCAACGTCTTTCCCATTTCGATGCCGGCGCTGCGCGAACGGCGATCCGACATTCCCGCCTTGGTTCATCACTTTGTGCACAAGCATGCAGTACGCATGGGCAAGCGCATCGAAAGCATTCCTGACGAAACCATGAAAGTGCTGAAGAACTGGAGCTGGCCGGGGAATATCCGCGAACTCGAAAACATGGTTGAACGCATGGTGATTCTGACCAAAGACGAGGTGCTGGCGGCACCACCTCTGGAACTGGATGCGCCGCCGGACGTGTCGTGCGACGACCTTACGGAAGTGGAACGCGAGCACATTATTCGCATTCTGCAGGAAACCAGGGGCGTGCTGTCGGGAGCGGATGGGGCCGCGAGCCGGCTGGGCATCAAGAGGACCACTCTGCAATCCATGCTGAAGCGGTTCGGGATCGAGCCGGAGGAGTTCCGGCGTGGGAACGGGACGTTTGGGCCGGAGTGAGGCGTCTTGGTGCAAATGACAATGGTCACCACAGAGACACGTCGATACTATTGTTGATTCTTGATTGTTGATTGAACAGCACCGCGATGTGTGCGTCCAATCATCAATCAACGATCAAGAATTTCCTCGTTGTCCGCGGGCCTCCGTGGTAAGCAAACAGATCGCCAAATCCCTATTTCATAAGCCGGTTGTACTTCTTCAGCACCTCGCGCAGGCGATCGTGGGGCAGGGCAACTACCGTGTGATTGTCGATGCCGGTCATGGTTTCGGCAGCGACCATGGCGTTGATTACAGCTTCTTCTGTGGCCTGGACGGTTGCCAGGAAAATGGGGTTGATCGAGTCGTTGGGCAGCATGGTGAGCTGGCGCAATCCCTTGGAATCGGCGGCACCGGCGTTTGCGGTGGAAAAGGCGATGAAGATGTCGCCGGAGCCATCGCCGGAGTAGCTGCCATCGCGGCCCAATCCTAGAGAGACTTTTCGTGCCACTCGTTTTAGCTGAGTAGGGATGAGAGGCGCATCCGTAGCCACTACAACGATGATCGAGCCGACATCGTCATCCCACACCTTCTCTCCAGCGATCTCGCGGCCGACGGGAATGCCCGCGACGCGCAACTGGTCTCGCTGCCCATAATTGCACTGCACTAGAACGCCAACCGTGTAGCCACCATACTTGGCATCGAGTACACGCGAGGAGGTGCCGATGCCGCCCTTGAATTCGTTGCAGATCATGCCAGTGCCCCCGCCGACGTTACCCTCCTCGACGGGGCCGGAGTGGGCGGAGTCGAGGGCATGGAAAGCGTCTTCGGGCCGGACGTGAAATCCGTTGATGTCGTTGAGATAGCCGTCCCAGGTCTCGGCGACAACGGGAAGCGACCACCAGTAGCCTTCCGTGTCGGGCGAACCGTGTTTGACCTTCCAGGCGATGACGGCATCGCGGACGGTGCCCACGCTATGCGTGTTGGTGATCATAACCGGGCCATCGAGAAAGCCGGAGTCTTCCAGCCAGGTGGTGCCAGTCATCTCCCCGTTGCCGTTGAGCGTAAACCAGGCGCCGAAGACAGGGTCGCTGGAATTCTTGCCACGCGGCAGAACTGCCGTCACTCCGGTGCGGATGGGACCCTTGCCGACTTCGAGTTTGCCTTCGCCGGAAATGAGGGTTGTGTGGCCGACCTCGACGCTCTTGACGTCGGTGATGGCATTGTTCGGGCCGGGCGTGCCGTCGAAGGGGACACCAAGATCGCGGGCACGCGGTTTGGTCTGGGCGGACAGCGTAGCACTGGTCAGGAAACTGACGGCTAGGATCAGCGCAGACCAGCGGATTTTGGTAAGGAACATGGGGCCCTCCAGCGAAGGAGGCAGTATACAGCGATGTGAGGGAATGAGGGATGCGGGGTTTGGTGCGGGAATGGCGAAGCGCGCCACTGCGGTACAATCGCAACCAGCGAGCTTCTCTTGGGGGAAGAATGGATAGCTGGAAAAAGGCAATGGTTGTAGGTTCCATCGGTGCGGCGGCGATCTTGTTCATGAAGAAGCGATATCCGGCGGGCGTGCTGGCCACGGGTGTCGGCTTGGCCCTCCTGGCGTCAGAGTACCCGGAGAAATTCGAGAAAGTCCGGCGGGTACTGCCGGAATATTTCGAGCGGGGCATGCAGGTGATGGAGATGGCGGGGCGTGCGGGCCGACGGATTACGCAAACGGCAGGCCAGAACGCAGTCGAGGCTTGGGAGGAGATTGGGAGATAGCGGACCCCGGACCTCAGACCTCAGACCTCAGAGGATCTCTGCTGCTGACCGTCCCAGGTCGGAAACCCAAGGTCTGACGTCTGAGGTCTGACGCCCGGGTTCCTCATTCGATGCCAAGCTGTTTTCTCGCGTCGGGGCTGAGGCGTTCTGGGGTCCAGGGCGGAGTCCAGACTACATTTACGTTAACGTTTCGAATGCCGGGCAGTTGTTCGAGGCGAGACTTGACTTGCATGCTGATGTTGACATGCTCCGGGCAGCCTTGGGCGGTCAGGGTCATCTCCACGGTGACGTCCTGTTTGTCGTCGGGCGCGGGTTCAAAACGCACGTTGTAGATGAGGCCGAGATCTACTATGTTGACCGGAATCTCCGGGTCGTAACAGCTCTTCAGCGCGCTGAGGACGTCTTGCTCAGTGATGGCTGGCATTCGCGGGAACTCCTTCCAGTACAGTCTATCTCAGGCCTGCTGATCCACGGGCCAAAGGATTCCCGCCGCAAGGTAAGTCCGGGCCCGGGCCGGCCACGATCCGCATCTAAATGAGTCTCGCTGCCGGCACAGAATCTGGTAGAGTTTGCCCATGATCAGTCAGGAAGCAAAGCAGAGAATTCAGCTGGCGCTGGTGGTGGCAATCGTAGTCGCGGGAGTGCGCGCGGGCTACATCTTTTACCAGCGCCATGAGGAATGGGTCGCGGCCGAGCGCCAGAAACAGGTGCAACGCATTGGTTATGCGAATCCGGACTATTATGTGAATCCCAAGAAACTTTACCCCTACGATCTGAAGTCGGCGAAGCAACTTACCCAGCAACCGGTGTGGGTGAAGGAGGGATACCGCTACACCTACTATGGCTACGATGCAACGCGCAAGAAAGTGGATTTCGAGCATGAAGCGGGACTGCTGCTGCCGATCGAGCAGTTGGCCATCAAGGATGTAGTCACCGCCGTGCCGCCGGGGCCGGGGAGACGGCGGCAAGTGATGGCCGTTTTTCAGAAGGAAGGGAAGAGCTACGCGGTGCCGATCGGAGTTGAGGCAGACGAGCAGTACACCATCTATTCCGACGAGATGTTTTACATCGAGGATCCGCACCTACTGTACAAGCATTGGCCGGGCGACGTGTGGCAGGCGGTGGAGCAGCACGAAGTCAAGCCGGGAATGAACGAACTGCAGGCGGATTTCGCGGTCGGCATGGGGGTGCCGGACCGGGGCGACACAACTTACGAAAAGACCGTACGCTACCCAAACGGTGGAAAGCGGCTGGTGATCGTCTATCGCGACGGCAAGGCAGCGGAAATCCAGGCGGCGGCACCGGGATCGTGAAAGCGGCACAATAGACTCCGGCGCGGAGGACTGGAGATGCCGCGCCGAATTGAGAAATCTCGTGATGAATCGACGTGAAGCCCTGCGCCTGCTGGCAGCGGGCGCGGCAGTCCAATTCGCTCCGGGAAGACTGCTGGCTGCGCTGCGGCAAGCGCGCATGACGGTGGGGGAACAGACTGCTCTGCGGACGCTGACCCCGCACCAATCCGTGACGGTAAGCGCGATCGCGGAGATGATTCTTCCGCGTACCGAAACGAAAGGAGCTGCCGACGTGGGTGCGTGCGAGTTCATCGATCTGATGTTGACGGAGTGGTACGAGCACGAAGAGAGGGAGCGTTTCTTACAGGGTGTGGCCGATCTGGATGCGCGCGCGACCGCACTTTTTGGCAGGAATTTCGTCGGGTGTCCTGCGGATCAGCAAGCAGTGTTGCTGGAGGAACTAGGAGAGAGGATGGTCGCCGAGCGCGACCTGAATGAGGGACAGACGGGGTCGTCGGAAGAAGGCGAGAGCTTCTATCCCATGCTGCGGCGGCTGGCACTGACGGCTTACTACACCTCAGAAGAAGGATCGACGGACGAGTTGCATTTCGAAATCATCCCCGGCCGCTATGACGGGTGCGCACCCACTCAGTCTGAAAAGGAAGGACCGGAGCGCAAGTGAACGAAGAGACAACTTACGACGCGATCGTCGTCGGCTCCGGCATAACCGGCGGCTGGGCCGCAAAAGAGTTGACGGAAAAGGGACTGAAGACGCTCGTACTTGAGGCGGGGCGTCCGATTGTTCCCGAGCAAGAATATGTCGAGCACGTTCCGACCTGGGAAGTGAAATTTCGCGGGATGGGCGATCGCCGCCGCCTGCGCGAAGATCAGCCGATTCAGAGCACCTGCTACGCGTGTGACGAGTGGTCGTCGAAGTTCTTTGTCAGCGACAAAGAAAACCCTTACACGACCGAAGAGGGCAAACCGTATCGCTGGATCCGCGGACGGCAGGTGGGCGGGCGCTCCATCATGTGGGGACGCCAGACTTACCGCTGGAGCGACCTAGACTTTGAGGCGAACCTGCGCGAGGGGATCGCGATCGACTGGCCCATTCGCTATGCCGATATTGCTCCCTGGTACGACTACGTGGAAGATTTCGTCGGAATCACCGGGCAAGCGCTGGGCCTGCCGCATCTGCCGGACAGCAAGTTTCTGCCGCCGATGCAATTGAACTGCGCCGAGAAGGTGGTGCAGGAAGCGATCGCGAAGCATTTTGGCGGCGAGCGCGTGCTGATGATCGGGCGGGCCGCGATTCTCACCCAGGATCATAAGGGCCGGGCGGCCTGCCACTATTGTGGCCCGTGTGAACGAGGCTGCATCACTCGGTCGTACTTCAGCAGCCTGAACGCGACGCTGCCCGCGGCGGAAAAAACGGGCCGAATGACGCTGCGGCCATTCAGCGTGGCCCACAGCGTGATGTTCGATGCGAAGACCCGAAGAGCGACCGGCGTGCGGGTGATCGACGGACAAACGCGCGCCGCCCTCGAATTCCGCGGCAAAGTAATCTTCTTGTGCGCTTCGGCACTCGAATCAGCGCGAATCTTGCTCAACTCGTCGATTTCCGAGTTCCCCAACGGGTTGGCGAATTCGAGCGGCGAGCTTGGCCGCAACGTGATGGACCACGTGATGGCGGCCGGTGCCGTAGCGACCATTGCCGGCAACGAGGATCGCATCGAATTCGGCAGACGGCCCAACGGCATCTACGTACCACGATTTCGCAATGTGAAAAGCAAGCAGAAGGAGTTCCTGCGCGGGTACGGTTTTGAGGGAGCGGGCTATCGCGAGGGCTGGGAGCGAGGGATCAGGCAGACGGGATTTGGCGTGGAATTCAAGAAAGCCATGAGCCGGCCGGGCCCGTGGAAATTCGCCATGGGGGGCTTCGGCGAGTGCCTGCCGAATCATGACAATTACATCGAGCTTGACAAGGAAGAAGTCGACGCCTGGGGCATTCCCGTCCTGAAGATGCACTGTACCTGGGGTGCCAATGAGCAGGAGATTCGCAAAGACATGACGATTACGGCGGCGGAGATGCTCGCAGCCGCCGGGGGACAAAAGATCGAGACCTTCATGGAAGAGGACCCACCCGGGTTTGCCATCCATGAAATGGGAACGGCGCGCATGGGGCGCGATTCCAAGACTTCAGTTCTCAACGCTCACAATCAGGCCCACGACGTGAAAAATCTGTTCCTCACCGATGGCGCCGCCATGACTTCGTCGTCGTGCGTGAATCCGTCGCTAACCTATATGGCGCTGACGGCGCGGGCGTGTGATTACGCGGTGCAACAAATGAAAAAGGGAGAGCTGTAGAACCTATCCAGCTCAGCCTCCTGCGCTTCCTGTTTGGCCGCATCCAGTCCCGTCACCTAAGCTGGCGGGCTACTTTCAGACCTTCTCCGGCACCTCCCTTCTCGCCGGCTGCCTGCAAGTCGGGGGATGTCAGCAGAGCCCGCCAACCGGCGCGCGGGCAGGATCATAGAAGATTGTGATTCTAATCACAGCCCCCTTTTCAATGAACAGCCAGAATCGATTCCAACGACCTGCGGCAAAAACTAAGGAGAGATTCCTATGGCGACTGCGAGTTCCGTCCAACCTGAGATGTTGCGGACACTGCCGTCCGACGCGGTGCGCCAAGTGCAGTGGGGATTCGCTGACCGGTTCGATCTGCAGATGCTGGTGCAGTCCACGCGCGGGGTGGCGCGTGGTCCGGTGGCACGACTGGTGGCCAGCGGCGGGCGCAACTCGCATGAGTGGACCCCGGCCAAGGCGGAGTTGCTGGAAGCCTTTGACGGCGCGGGGATCACCGCGGTGTTCATGGAACCGGAAGAAGGCGGACTGTTCGCCGGTCCCAAGAATCTGGCCTTGGCGCTGGTGGCGTTTGAACTGGCCTGGGTAGATGGCGGCGCGGCGACCGCGAGTCTGGCGGGTTGCCTGGCGCTCTCTCCCATTCATGAGCGCGGTACGGAGGAACAACAGCGCCGCTACATGAAGCTCGCGGCTCCAGCTCAACCCGGAGAAGACCGCAAGCCGTGGCGGGGCGCATTCTGCCTGACCGAACCCATCCCCTATGTGGGTGTGGACACAGGCATGCTCAACGGCAAGCTGCGAATCGTGGAGTGGAAGCCGGGACAGGAACCGGTCCTGCAGGTGGAAAAACGCGGGCGTTTTATCACCAACATCGGTTTCGCCAATTTCGTAACTGCCGCGGTCGACTCCGGCGATGAGCGCATCAAGGGCAGTTGCCTGGTGATTCTGGAGGAGGGTGATCCGGGCGTTTTCGACCGCGGCACGCCGACCAAGAAAATGGTTCACCAGCTTTCTTCTACGGGAGATCCGATATTTAACCTGCGAGTCCCGGCCAGCCGAATCATTGGTGGCTATGACATTAAGGACGGCGTGCTGGTTCCGCGCTACAACCACAGCGAAGTCATCGAGGCGGTGTTCCGCCGCACGCGCGTGACCGTGGGTGTAATGACGGCGGCGAAACTGCTCTCGGCGGTTGAGCCGATCATCCGCTATCAGCGGGGTAGATTCCGCGGCGCGGAGACCGCGACGCCAGGATCGGTGCGTTATGAACTGGGATTGCAGGCGCGGGAAGATACGCTGCATCGGCTGGTGGATGTGTGGGCCACGGGCGAGGCGAGCGCTTCGCTGGCCTTTACGGCGGCACGCGCGTTCGATGAGCTTGATCCGTTGGAAAAAGAGATGGAGAAGTTGTATGCCGAGCGCGGGATCAGTGGAGGCAAGGCCAAGATGAAGCTGTTGCGGGAAGCCGCGGATCAGGCTGTGGTCCTGATGCAGTTGCCGGCGGGCGATGCGCGCAGAGAGGCGCTGAACTCAGACTTGCTGTTGCGTTTCGTGGCGCTGGATGCAGCGGCCGACGTTCTCTGCCCGGCCGCGAAACTCTGGAACACGGGGTGGGGCGCGCAGACGATGCGCGAAGCCGTGAGCCTGATGGGTGGGTACGGCATAACTGAAGACTGTCCGGGTTTCCTGGGCAACAAATGGATGGACGCGCAACTGGAGGCCACCTACGAGGGTCCGGAAGCGGTCCAGCGGCGGCAACTTTCGGTGACCATGACCAACCCGGTGTTCCTGGCGCAGTTCCGCGGCTGGATTCGGGAGATGCGCGGGATTGCCTCGGAACATCCCGGCACCGGCGCCTGCGCGCTGGCCACAGCGATGAGCATGTGGCTGTGGACGCTGGATCATCTGCAGCACAGCAAAGATGCCGACGGCGGCAGGCTGTATCAGAGCGCGCGGCAGGGTGTGACATTCCCGCTGGCGGATGCGCTGTGCTGGCTGGTGGCGGCACGCTGCCAGATTCTCGACGTGCTGCGCTTGCAGCGGGAGGGCGCGGAAGACGCTTCGCTGGCCGAAGGGCTGGCCGGTCTGGTGAATTTTCTTTCGGATCTTTGCCATGTGCAGTCGGCGCGCGCCGGCGGCGAAGTGGCGCGCATCTGCGCTGAACTGGTGTTTGGCTACAATCGCCATCCCGCCTGGGACGAGGCGGGAACTCGCGGTTGCTGGCATGACGATGAGTTGGATGCGCTGGAAGGATTCATTCCCGGCATTAACAGCTACGCTCTCGATGTCGTGAAAGGCGATGGCTCCCATCCGAAAAAGGCGGGGCCGTGCGTGGAGTGCCACGCGGCGCAGCCGTTTCTTTCCCTGCACGCCAGGCTCGACGCTTGCCTCACCGGATCGCGGCTGGCCAAGGATCGCGCCGCCGAGGCCGTGTCGAAACTCATGATTCCGGAAGCTTTGGACTATCCTGCATGAGCGCTTCGGTTCCAGCACCGGGCGCGGATGAAGCGCCGCCGGTCGTCGAGCGGCAGCAGATGTCCGTGGACATCGCGGGCGTAGGCTTCGGACCAGCGATGGGCGGATTCCTGACCACGCTCTCGCGGAATCTGCTGAACGAGGATGGCTCGCCCCGTTTGAAGAGTACGGTTTCGCCGGGAATGCCGCTGCAAGTGATCTGCTACGAACGCGCTGACGGGCTGGGATTCGGCGTGTCGGGCGCGGTCACGCGAGCGCGCGGAATCCGCGGCAGCTTCCCGACCGTTGATTTCACGCAAATTCCAATGGCAGTGCCGGTGGCGAAAGAGAAGCTGGTCTACTTGCTCGATCCCATCGGAGCGAGCCGGCGCTCACTGGCTATGCGCATCGCCGACTGGAAGATGCGCGCGCTCGGTCTGATCGCGGGCGGGCACGACCATGCGGTGGAATTGCCCTTCACTCCCAAGTTCATGCGCAAACACGACGGCCTGGTCCTCTCGCTGGGGCAATTTAATCAGTGGGTGAGTGAGCAGGTCACAAGCTCGGGAGTTGTGCAGGTGTGGCCGGGGATGCCGGTGAGCGCCCCGCTGATCGAGCAAGGCGGCGTTTGCGGAGTTCGCCTGGCGGACCAGGGCGTGAATCTCGACGGCACGCCCAGCGATGGATTCATGCCGGGCATGGATGTTCGCGCCGCTCTCACGGTGGTTGCGGATGGTCCCGTGGGAACGGTGGGACGGCAGATTGATGAGCATTTCGGGCTGCCGCCAAGAAATCATCAGCGCGAGTGGGCGCTGGGCATGAAGATGGTGATTGAGTTGCGCGAAGACTCGGGCCTGGAGGCCGGGACGGTCCTGCACACGCTCGGGTTTCCAGAACCGGAGATTTTCGGTTTTCTCTACGTGCATCCCGAGCGGCTGGCATCGGTTGGCATCTTTATTCCTTCGTGGTTCCGCAGCCCGGTGCGCACCGCCTACCGATATCTGCAGCATTACATGCTGCATCCGTATTTATGGCGGTTTCTGCAGGGCGGGACGCTGAAATCCTGGGGAGCGAAATCATTGCAGGAATCGGGCCGTGTCGGCGAACCGTTCCTCGCAGGGAACGGTTATGCGCGGATCGGCGAAGGCTCGGGCAGCACGAATGTCCTCGCCGGATCCGGCGTGGACGAGGCCTGGACTACCGGTGTGCAACTGGCGGAAGCGGTGATCGAACTTGTGGAACAGAAGAAGCCGTTCACGCAAGAGAATCTGGAACAGACTTACGTTCGACGGCGGCGCCAGAGCTGGGTGGATGCAGAGTCAGAGATTGCCGCCGATGCACGCAACGGTTTTGAAAAAGGAGTGGTCACGGGCTTGATCGGCATGGCGGTTGCGGGGATTACGCGCGGAGCGATCTTTGCACCCTCACGAACTTGGCCGGTTCACAAAGCTACTTCTGCGCTCGAGCAGATTCTTGCATCACGTATTTCGCCAGCCGAACTGAAGCAACTAGAGGAAGAGTGCGCCGCGCAGGGAACCGCGCTGCACGACCGCATCATGGATCGCTGCGGCTGGCCGGAGATTCCGTTCGATGGCCGGCTGCTGATCTCGCATCAGGACGCCTTGCTGATGGGGGG
>Ga0181536_10000134_pt1 | contig 82064 bp, 76 predicted proteins | sample PEATcosm2014_Bin_41_FD_121105 | JGI IMG/M metagenome (GOLD analysis project Ga0181536, IMG submission 121105) | Peatland microbial communities from MTU Mesocosm Facility, Houghton, MI, USA - PEATcosm2014_Bin17_60_metaG | ecosystem: Environmental > Terrestrial > Soil > Wetlands > Peat | place... | reverse complement strand
GCGAACATCAATCACCCCGAACTCGAGCCGATGATCATCGGCCGAAACTTCCTGGTGAAGATCAACGCCAACATCGGCAATTCGGCGGTGACGTCATCCGTCGCCGAAGAGGTCGACAAAATGGTCTGGGCGATCCGCTGGGGCGCCGACACGGTGATGGATTTGTCCACCGGCCGCAACATTCACAACATCCGCGATTGGATCCTGCGCAATTCGCCGGTGCCGATCGGCACGGTGCCGATCTATCAGGCGCTCGAAAAAATCGACGGCGATCCGATCAAGCTGACGTGGGAAATCTTCCGCGACACGTTGATCGAACAGGCCGAGCAAGGCGTCGATTATTTCACGATCCACGCCGGCGTGCGCCTCGCCTATGTGCCGCTCACCGCCAAACGCACCACGGGCATCGTTTCGCGCGGCGGCTCGATCATGGCGCGCTGGTGCCTAGCGCATCACCGCGAGAGTTTTCTTTACGAGCACTTCGGCGAGATTTGCGACATCATGCGCGCTTACGACATCTCGTTCTCGCTGGGCGACGGCCTGCGTCCGGGCTCGATCGCCGACGCCAATGATCGCGCGCAATTCGCCGAACTCGAAACCTTGGGCGAATTGACCAAGATCGCCTGGGCCAAAGGCTGCCAGGTGATGATCGAAGGCCCCGGCCATGTGCCGATGCACAAGATCAAGATCAATATGGAAAAGCAGCTCGAAGAATGCGGCGAGGCGCCCTTCTATACGCTCGGGCCGCTGACGACCGACATCGCGCCGGGCTACGATCACATCACATCCGGCATCGGCGCGGCGATGATCGGCTGGTTCGGCTGCGCCATGCTTTGCTACGTCACGCCGAAGGAGCATCTGGGCCTGCCCGACCGCGACGATGTGAAGACGGGTGTCATCACCTATCGCATCGCGGCCCATGCCGCCGATCTCGCCAAGGGCCATCCGGCGGCGCAATTGCGCGACGATGCGCTCTCACGCGCGCGTTTCGATTTCCGCTGGCAGGATCAATTCAACCTCGGCCTCGATCCCGAGACCGCGGCGCAGTTCCACGACGAGACGCTGCCGAAAGAGGCGCACAAGGTCGCGCATTTCTGCTCCATGTGCGGGCCGCAGTTCTGCTCGATGAAGATCAGCCAGGATTTGCGCGCCGAAGCCGCGGAGATTGCCGAACGCGAGAAGGGCATGGCGGAGAAGAGCGCGGAGTTTTTGGAAAAGGGCGGGAAGCTTTATTTGTGATGAACGGCATGGCCGGGCTTGTCCCGGCCGTCCTATTTGGAAAACCAAAGGCTGGGCGCAATCCCGGCCTTTTGTTTAACGGCGATTGCATCTGACGTGCAATGCCATAGGATCACTCAACTTTGGGCCGGCACACCGAGGTTCCGGATGTCCCTACAAACCGAAATCGACAAAGCCAGAGTTCAGGTCCGAACGGACGAGTACGGGATGTCGATCGGCGAAATAGTCCGAATGTATGAACAACGCGAATTGATTATCAATCCGTCATTCCAACGTCTGTTTCGGTGGGAAGACCACCAGAAATCCAAGTTCGTAGAGTCGATCTTACTGGGCATTCCCATTCCGCCAATTTTCGTCTTTGAGACCAAGGAGGGTGAATGGGAACTAATTGATGGGTTACAGCGACTGTCGACGATCTTGGAGTTTATGGGGCTTCTGCGAGACCCCAAGACGAACAAGTTGCGCCCGCCTTCCCAACTCAGTGCGACTTCATATCTGCCGTCGCTTAGCGACATGACATGGGCGGGCAAAGACAAAGATGACCCAAAGAAGTTCTCGAAACCGCAGCAATTCGAGTTCCAGCGCGCTCGACTAAATGTTCAAATTTTGAAGAGGCCAAGCGACGTAAACACGAAGTTCGACCTTTTCCAGAGATTGAATGGGGGCGGCTCTATTGCAACTCCACAGGAGGTGAGAAACTGCGCTGTTATAATGGCGAACGAGAAATTTTTTAAGATAACTTGACGGACTTGCTGCGGAAAACAGCTTTTCGAAAGTGAGTCGGATAACCGAGGCCGGTGAGATCAAGCAAAAGAAATTAGAGTTTGTTATGCGTTTCTTTGTATTTGTAGCTTTTGATTTCGACCCGAGCTACGACGTCGAGGAATTTATAGACAAGCATATTGTCGAGTTATCTGAAGACGAGACCCACTACCTCCGTATTAGAGACATATTTGTTGCCACGTTTGATCTGCTCTTCCAAGCGGCGGGAAACAATGCGCTCCGTCGCTATGATGCCAAGCTGAAACAATTCGTCGGTGCCGTAGGTCAAGTCGCATTGGAAGCAGTTGCTGTTGGAATTGCGAGAAACATTGACGAAATTTTATCGCTAAAAGCGCCTACAGACTATGTCTCGAAAAAGATCAGGGCGTTTTGGGCACAAGACGAAGTAAAAAGATTCTCGGCGTCAGGAGTGAGCGGAACGAAAAGACTCTCCGAAACGATCGAATATGGGGCGGGCTATTTTGAGCCATGAGCCAGCCTTATGACATCGATACCTTTTCGCAATATGTGACCGACGATTTTAATTGGCGCGTAAAGGAAATTTCGGATCTTAAGGAAGTCATCATACGTAGCGGCAATTTCTACTCGTTAGTAGCGCGGAAGGCTACGCTAACACTAATATACGCGCATTGGGAGGGGCACGTTCATTGCGTCACCGAAGCTTACTTGAAATTTGTCGCTAGGCGAAAATTTAAATTTTCTAGTTTGGCGTCGTCCTTTCAAGCGGTTCAATTGACCACTGCTGTGCGGGAATGGCAAAATCAAAGGGATTCAATTGCGCTAAGATTAAAGATTGTGAATACCGTCCGTTCGTTCGATTCTGAGCAGTTTCGGGGAGTGCCAACTGGTGCCGCATCCACTGCAGGCAACCTCAATTTTGATCGTTTCCTTCATATCTGCCAAATACTAGCTATTGACCCTGAAAGGATCGTGCCAGACCGGGATTACCTTGACGACGAGATCGTTGGTACTCGAAATCGAATCGCGCACGGCGGCTCAATGGTGGTTACCGAAGAAAAAATACAAAGAGTTGCAGCATTTGTCTTAGACACTATGCGGCTATTTAGAACTGAAGTTGAAAACAGTATAGCATTGAAACGATATGAAAGAGCCTAAGCTCGTATTTAAATGCGCGCGATTTGCCCCTCACCCCTTAAACTCATGCGCCACTTGCCCATAGGCGATGAGGCCAAAAAGCGCCGTGCCGCCGATGATATTGCCGATGAGCACCGGCACCAAGAATCCCCCGATGACAAATCCCCAGCTCGCGCCGCCGTTGAGAGCTAAGAAAAAAGCCTCGACGCTGCCGGCGACGATATGCATGAAGCCCGCGGCGGCGATGAGATAGGTCACCAGCGCGACGACATGAAACTCCGTGTTCGAACTCGGCATAAGCCAGACCATGGCGGCGATGAGAAAGCCTGACGGGACGGCTTTCACCAGCATGTCGCCGAAGCTGTGGCCGAGAAGGCCGCGGCTGATTTCCAGCATGCCGGCATGAAGTTCGGGGCTGATCATCGGCGTATAGGTGAAGACGAGCGCCGCGATCATCGTGCCGATGACATTGGCGATGAGCACCGTCGTCCAGAGCCGCGCGAGCTTGCGGATATTTTCAAGCTTGAAACAGGCGAGCAGCGGCAGCACCGCGGTGATCGTGCTCTCCGTGAACAATTGCTGGCGCGGCAGCACGACGAGGATGAAGCCGAAGCAATAGCCGAGGCTGGTGACGAGCGGCCGCCATGGCGCATCGGGCAAATGTATTTCGAGCATCGCTTGCGCGACGAGCGAGGCGCTGATCGAAAGGCCGGCGGCGAGGCCGGACCACCAGAGCGCCACGACGGGGCGCGCCATTTCTTCTTCGCCCTGGCGACGCACGATTTCATAGATGACCGGCGGGCGCGGACTGGAGCGATCCTCGATGTCCTCGATCTCGCGCTGCGTGACCTCGACGGCCGGCGCCATATCGCCATGCGTCGCATCGCTATGCGCCTGCGCCTTGCTGCTCGTTTTGGGTTTGCTTGCGGTCACGCTTGGCAACACGTGCAGGCACGATTGGTTGCCGCGCGGCTACGCTTTTTCGGATTGCGACACTCTGCCTGGCCGCTAAATGCCCGCAAAACTTGACTTTGACCTCACCTTCGCCCACAAGGGCGCAGAGACATTCTGGATCGCGCGGCGCGCCCCCACTCAATGGGCATGTCATCCAAATCAATCTCCCATCAATCTCCGTGACCTCCAATTGCGCGTGGAAGGCGGTTTCTCGCTCCTGACGACGAGTCATGAGCGATTCGCCATGAACGCCGCTTTGCGACCGTTCGAGCGATTCAGCGCATAGGAACAATCATCAACGTGACCAATCCATCATTTGCCGAGCTCGGCTTCAGCGAGCCGATCTGCCGCGCGCTCGCGGCGCATCACTATACTCACCCCACCCCCATTCAAACCCGCGCTATTCCGCTCCTTCTCGAAGGGCGCGATCTTCTGGGCATCGCCCAGACAGGCACCGGCAAGACGGCGGCCTTCGCGCTGCCGATTTTGCAGAAGCTGAGCGCGGAGAAGCCGTCGCCACAGGCGCGGACGATCCGCGCGCTGATTCTCGCGCCGACACGCGAACTCGCGATTCAAATCGACGCAAGCTTCGCGACCTATGGAAAATTTCTCGGCCTTCGTCACACCGTCATCGTCGGCGGCGTCGGACAAGGCAATCAGGTGAAGGCACTCGCGCGTGGCGTCGATGTTTTGATCGCGACGCCAGGCCGGCTTCTCGATCTCGTCGAGCAGCGCTATGTGCATTTGAACAGCGTGCAGCATCTCGTGCTCGATGAGGCCGACCGCATGCTCGACATGGGCTTCATCAATGACATACGCAAAATCATCGCCAAGCTGCCACGGCAGCGTCAATCGCTTCTCTTCTCCGCGACCATGCCGAAAGATATCGCGCGACTCGCGGCCGAAGTTTTGAACGCGCCCGTGCGCGTCGAGGTGACGCCGCAGACCGTGACGGTCGATCGTGTCGAACAGAAGGTGTTCTTCATCGAGACCGCGCGCAAGCCCGCGCTGCTCATCGATCTCCTCAAGGACGACGCGCTCGCGCGCGTCATCGTCTTCACGCGGACAAAAAGCCATGCCAACCGCGTCAGCGACCAGCTCGATCGCGCTGGCGTTTCGACCGATGCGCTCCATGGCAATAAATCGCAGAGTGCGCGCCAGCGCGCGCTTGAGCGTTTCCGCACCGGCGATGCCCGCGTGCTCGTCGCCACCGATATCGCGGCGCGCGGCATCGATGTTGAGGGCGTCACGCATGTCATCAATTTCGAACTGCCGAACGAGCCGGAAAGCTATGTGCATCGCATTGGCCGCACGGCGCGCGCCGGCAAATCCGGCATCGCGCTCTCCTTCTGCGACAGCTCGGAACGCGCCTATCTGCGCGACATCGAACGGCTGACAAAACGGCCGCTCTCGATCGAAGCGGCTTCGCCCGATTTGATGGCGCAGCCACTGCCGAAGAAATCCGCTTCCCACGCCAAGCCGCAAGGAAAACCACAAGCAAAGCCGCACGGGAAGGCGCATGCGAATCGGTCCGAGGCGAAGCCCGCGGCGGCGTCTTCACGGCGCAAGCGCTCCTGGCATCGCGGCAAAGCCAGCCGCGCCGCGTAGTAGTGAGGATGGGTGCCTTCGCGCCCATCCGCAATTCGCGCACAACCGTTTATGATCCGGCTTCCGCCGGCGCCTCGCGCTTGAGGATTTCATGAACGAAGAAACGACACAGCAAAAAATCGTTGCGCCTTACGGCACTTGGCTTTCGCCGGTGACGCCGCAGGCGATGACGCAAGCCGCCATCGGCCTTTCCGCCCTCGCCGTCGATGGCGAGGATCTCTATTGGATCGAGAGCCGGCCGGCGGAAGCGGGGCGCAACTGCCTCTGCCGCCGCACAAAGGACGGCGCAATCGAAGACGTCACGCCGCCGCCGATCGATGTCGGCTCGCGCGTCCATGAATATGGCGGCGGCGCTTATGCCGTGAAGGACGGCGTCGTCCTTTTCAGCGAGCGCCGCGACGGCAGCCTTTGGCTCATCGAAAGGGACGCGCGCCCGCGCCGCATCGCGACGCCGGTCGGCTGCCGCTATGCCGATTTCGAGTTCGATTTTTCGAGGCGTCGCGTTCTCGCCATTCGCGAAGATCATCGCGACCACCCGCCGAACGATCCGAAAGCCGCGATCGTCGCTCTGCCGCTCGACGGTGGCGAAGAGAGCGTTCTCTTCGAAGGCCCGGATTTTTTGAGTTCGCCGCGCCTGTCGCTGGACGGCAAGACACTCGCCTTCATCGCCTGGGATCATCCCAACATGCCTTGGGATGCGACGCAGCTTTATTCCGCGCGGATCGAAATTGACGGGCGCCTTGATGGTGCGAAGCTTGTCGCGGGCGAAGACAATCAAGAATCGATCGTCCAACCGCGTTTTGTCGCCGACGGCACGCTTTATTTTTCTTCCGACCGTAGCGGCTGGTGGAATCTCTATTCGCTAGATCATGGCAAGATCGAAGCGCTCGCGCCGATAGACGCCGAGATTGGCGGTCCGCATTGGGTCTTCGGCCAGCGCTCTTATTGTCTTCTGGGCGATGGCCGCATTCTCGTGACGCTTGTCGAGAACGGCATCCGCACTGTCGCGATGCTGAGGAATGGAAAATATGAGAAGCTCGGCATCGGCCAAGTTCTTGAGTGCCCGCTGCCGCTCGGCGATGGCTTCGCGATGATCGCGACGCCGACGCATGAGCCGCCCGCGACCACCATTCTCAAAGGCACATCAGGCTCGATGACCGCGCTTCGCAGCGGCACGCCGCCGGTGTTGCCGGACGAGTCGATTTCGATCGGGCAGCCGATTATTTTTCCGACGCAGAACACGATAGGTCACGCCTTCTGGTATCCGCCGAAGAACCGCGATTACGACGCGCCTGAAGGCACGCTGCCGCCGCTCGTCGTGCTCTCGCATGGTGGCCCGACAAGCATGACGACGAACGGTTTTGCGTTGCGCATCCAATGGTGGACGAGCCGCGGCTTCGCCGTCGTCGATGTCAATTACGGCGGCTCGACCGGCTTCGGCCGGCCTTATCGGCAAAGGCTCGAAGGCCAATGGGGCATTGTCGATGTGGCGGATTGCATCGCCGCCGCGCGCGCGTTGGTCCAACGCGGGCTGGTCGATCCTAATCGCATTGTCATTCGTGGCGGCAGCGCCGGCGGCTTTACGACACTCGCTGCACTCACCTCATCCGATGTGTTTCGCGCCGGCGCGAGCCTTTATGGTGTTGCCGATCTGATGCTGCTCGCGCGCGACACGCATAAATTCGAATCGCGCTATCTCGATCATCTGATCGGCCCGCTGCCGAAAACGGAGGCGCTGTATCATGAGCGCTCGCCCATCAACCATCTCGACAAGCTCTCTTGCCCGATCATTTTCTTCCAGGGGCTCGACGATAAGACCGTGCCGCCCAATCAAGCCGAGCTGATGGTCGGCGCGATGAAATCGCGCGGCCTGCCGGTCGCTTATTATGCCTTCGAAGGCGAAGGCCACGGCTTCCGCAAAGCTGAGACGCAGAAGCGCGTGCTCGAACTCGAACTCGATTTTTATGGGACGGTCTTCGGTTTCGAGCCGCCTGGATTGAGCGAGCGGGTCGTCATCCGCGATGGCGAGAAAAACGCGTAATTATGTCTTATTGCCTCGCCGGCTGGCGGAGCCTATGTTCCCGCCCAAAGCCAGAGGCCAGCGTTCCTTCGATCGCATTTCGCCTCTCCATCCCTCGCCCCCGAGACTGAGCATGACGTCCAAACTCGACCAATTGAAATCCATGACGATCGTCACCGCCGACACTGGCGACATCGAGGCGATCCGCGCCTATGGCCCGCAGGATTGCACGACCAATCCGACGCTCATCCTCAAAGCGGCGCAGATGGAAGCCTATGGCGCGCTCGTCGAAGAGGCGATTTTGTGGGGCATCCATCACAATGCGACGGCAAGCCGGATTGCGCAGCGGCTTGCGGTCAATTTCGGCGGCGAACTCACCAAACTCGTGCCGGGCCGGGTCTCGACCGAAGTCGATGCTGATCTTTCCTTCGATGTCGAAGGCACGGTGGCGCAGGCGCGCGAGATCATCGAGGATTATGTCGAGCGTGGCGTGCGACGTGATCGCGTGCTCGTCAAGATCGCCGCGACCTGGGAAGGCATCAAAGCCGCCTCGATCTTGCAGAAAGATGGCATCGACTGCAATCTCACTTTAATCTTCTCGCTCACGCAGGCGGCGGCCTGTGCGGATGCGAATGTGTTTCTCATCTCGCCCTTCATCGGCCGCATCCTCGATTGGTATCAAAAGACCGAGGGCAAGAGCTATACGCCGGAGACCGATCCCGGCATCGCCGCGGTCAAACAGATTTATGCCTATTACAAAGCGTATGACATCAAGACGGTGATCATGGGCGCGTCCTTCCGCAATCTCGGCCAAGTGGAAGCGCTTGCCGGCTGCGACAGTTTGACGATCGCGCCGGCACTGCTCGATGCTCTGGCCAAAGATCAAGGCACGCTTACGCGCAAGCTCGATCCCGCGACGGCCGCGAAAGATGCGCCCGCCCGCATGTATCTCGACGAGAAGAGCTTTCGCTTCATGTTGAACGAAGACGCGATGGCGACGGAAAAACTCGCCGAAGGCATTCGCATTTTTTCGCGCGACATGCAGGGCCTGCGTGAGCTGGTCTCGAAGCGGCTGGCCATGGCGGCGTAACAATCCCTCTCCCCGCATGCGGGGAGAGGCGGCACGCCACCGTCCAACATTGTCATGGCCGACCTACCTGCGCGTCGGCGACCATTCAATAATGTCCGTAAGCGCGGAACATGCACTCGTGTAGACGATCACCGCGATAGGAATCCTCGGTCCTCGCGGCGTCATAAGCAGCCGAGAGACACCAACCGTAATGCGCGTCGTAATTCGGATTCCAGCGCAGATCGCCACCGTGGAAACAGCCTGGAATGGATCGATTGCGCTCGTACTGCCAGACGGCTTGGTGCGCATAATGCGCACAAAATGCGGGATCGGCCGCCTGTGCCGGCGTCGTCTGAAGCACGGGAATCGCGAGAGCGAGCAGCAGCGTAATTATTAAGAGGCGAATGAGTGGCGTCTTGATGGATAGTGATGAAATCATCTTAATCTCCTTCAAATAAAACGGGGATCCAGCAATACGATCCCGCCTCCGCCTATAGCATAAGGCGAGCGCTGCGCAGCGTCTTCAGACGGGTCGTCACGAAATTCCGATTGAATGGCGTCGCAATAAAGATGAAATGATGAAGCGGTGCAGCAAAATAAAAAATAATCGCGATCAATGCGTTCGCGCTTCAGAACCCACAGAGCTAGATGACCGCGACCTCCGATGCTGCTTTGCGAAATGACGGTGTTGGCAGATCCAATCCGGGCGAGCAAATTTTGTCAGGATGAACGCGCCTACTTCCCGCTCGCGTTGATCGCATCCGCCATCGCTTCGATTGGCTGATCGCCGATCAGCTCCTTGCCGTTGACGAAGAACGTCGGCGTCGCGTGCACGCCGAAGACCATGCCGCGCGTCGCGACTGCCTGCATTTCGGCCAGCACCTGCTGATTGTGGAGACACGCCTTGAAGCTGTCGTCGGTGAAGCCGTAGGGCTTGACGAGATTTTCGAGCGGCGCGATCGGCTCTTTCACCACCCACTCATGCTGCTTGGCGAAGAGCGTCTCGACCACATCCATAAATTTATCTTTGCCCGCGCAGCGCGCCAGCATGAAGCCCGCGCCGGCCAAAGGATCGAGCGGAAATTCACGGAAGATGAAACGCACCTTGCCGGTATCGATGTAGCGCTTCTTCAATTCGGGAAAGGTCTTCACCGAGAAATCCGCGCAATGCGGGCAGGTGAGCGAGGCATATTCGATGATGGTGACGGGCGCCGTCATTGAACCGAGAACGGCGATGTCACCCGTGGTGCCGGGCTTGTCGAGATCCTTGGCCGGCTTGTCCTGATCGGGCGGGTCGATATGCGTCGGCAGATCGTCGGCGAGACTAACTGTTGGCGCGGCTAGGTAAACGGCCGAAAAAACACCAAAGAAAAGAGCAATCGCCAACAAGGCGCGGCGTGTCGGCGTCACGGGAATCTCCTGAGGCGGATCAGGCCGCCTTTTGTTTCGGCTTGATGAGCTTGCGGTTGACGAGAAGCTCGGCGATCTGCACGGCGTTCAGGGCGGCGCCTTTGCGCAGATTGTCGGCGACGCACCAGAAGGAGAGCCCGTTCTCGACCGTAGGGTCTTCCCTTATGCGCGAGATATAGGTCGCGTCTTCGCCCGCGGCCTCATGCGGCGTGATGTAGCCGCCGGGTTCGTGCTTGTCGATGACGAGACAGCCGGGAGCCTCGCGCAGAATATTGCGCGCTTCATCCGCCGAAATCGGCTTTTCGAATTCGACATTCACCGCTTCCGAATGGCCGATGAAGACGGGCACACGCACGCAGGTGGCGAAAAGCTTGATCTTGGGGTCGAGAATCTTCTTCGTCTCAACCATCATCTTCCATTCTTCCTTGGTCGAACCGTCTTCCATGAAGTCATCGATCTGCGGAATGACATTGAAGGCGATGCGCTTCGGGAATTTTTTCGACTGCACCGGATCGGAAACGAAGATCGAGCGCGTCTGCGCGAAGAGTTCGTCCATCGCCTCCTTGCCGGCGCCGGAGACGGATTGATAGGTGGAGACGACGACCCGCTTGATCGTCGCGAGATCATGTAGCGGCTTCAACGCAACGACGAGCTGCGCGGTCGAACAATTCGGATTGGCGATGATGTTCTTTTTCGAAAAGCCCTTGATCGCATCGGCGTTCACTTCCGGCACGATCAACGGCACGTCCGGGTCGGTGCGCCAGGCGGAAGAATTGTCGATGACGATACAGCCCTGGCGTCCGATCTTGGGCGAGAATTCCTTGGAGACGGAGCCGCCCGCCGACATTAGGCAGATGTCGGTGCCGGAGAAGTCATAGGTGTCGAGCACTTTGCATTTGAGGATCTTGTCGCCGAACGACACTTCGGTGCCGAGCGAACGCGAAGACGCGAGCGCCACCACCTCGTCGACTGGGAAATGGCGCTCGGCGAGAATATCGAGCATTTCACGCCCGACATTGCCGGTGGCGCCGACGACGGCGACTTTGAACCCCATAGATGTCTCCTTTGGCCGGCGCGGCCGGCCGGCATAAGACCGTCTAGATAGGACAGGGGCGCAGAAGTCGCAATCCTCAGCCGCAATCCCCGTCTTTTTGGCCGCGCTGTTAAATTCGTCCTCACTTTAGAGGCGGCGATAAAGCGCTTGTTGACGCTGTCTTCAAATTCAATCTCGTGAACCCGCTTTCGGTAACCCGCGACAAAGGCTTGGGCCGGTAATTCGCCATCAGCGGCGAAATCCGCTTTGTCCGGGAGAGTGGCGTGAGCGTCCATGCTTATGACGATCAATGGGCCTTAGCGTGGCCGCGCGGCATGCGCCGCGTGCCGAGCCTTCTCACCGGCTTCGGCATGATGTGCGCCGCCGTGGCGCTCTTGATCGTCGCCATCCTGAGCCTCGCCGCCGCGAATGCGCCACAGGCGGGAACCGGCGCGGATAAAGCAGCGGCAACGGCCACCCTGCCGACCGACTGGATCGACATTGTGCGCCCCATCCCAGTCTATGATCTCTCCGCGCCGGAACTCGCGAAATCGCCGCTCCACTATGCCGCTCGGCGCGATGCGACGGGCGCGACCCGGCAAGACATTCTGACACTGGGGACCCCTGCCGAATCGCCCTATGTGAGGCTCGTCCTCACCAGGCTGACCGGCCAATCCCCGGCCAATCCGCCCCTTTCCGTCGATCTCGCCCAGGGCGCGGCGGACGCCGATTTTTCGATTGTCCGCAGCCGGGCACCGATCGCCTTTCCGACCCGCTTCGGCGGGTTTGAAGAATCCGACGTGGCGCTTGCCGCTAAGACGGGCAAGACATTGTCCTGCCTTGGCTTTCGCGGCGCGGCGCTTGCCGGCACCTTCCGCATTTCGGGATTCGCCTGCGGGCTCGGGACTGAGCCTATGGCCCAGGTGGAATTGACCTGCCTCATCGAGCGGCTGGATCTAAACGAGGCGGGCGACGATCAGGCGCTTTCCGGGTTTTTCGCCGCCAGCGAGTTGCGGCGCGATTCCGATTGTGCGGGCAATGAGTTACGTCCCACGGCCGCGCCTGCGAGCTGGCTCGATCGTAATGATGCGCCACAGCCACTAGCGGCCAAAAAACTGCTCTGAACCGGCTTTCGGACCGTCCAGTCACGGCTTTGCAATTCGTTCTGAACGAAAATCAGTTTAAGCTGTTATCCGACGAAATGAGGATTTGAACATGCGCTCCCTTTCGCGCGTCAGCACGCGCTCGCTGGTCACGGCCCTAATGTCTCTCGGTCTCATCGGCGCCGCGGCGCAGGTTTCGGCCGAGACGGTGCGGCACCATCATCCGCACCATTCGGTGGTTTATGTCGACCAGCCGCCGCTCAACGTCAATAAGCGCAGCTGGCTCGATCCGGGCAATCAAGTGGAGCCCGGCGCCGAGCACGACTATGTGGTCGAATCGACCTATTTCCGGGAGACGCCGGATCAGGCCTTTTTCCCGAGCCGCTTCCATGAAGATGCGACGCCACGGCCGCTCTATGTGCCGGGCGGCGATGTCACGCCGGTCGTCAGATTCTGGACGCCACGTGATCCGCTCGGGGCGCCGTAAGCGACCCGAACGGACTGCTTCTCTCGCTTGATCAAGCTGTGACGCCCACGCCGATGGGGCAGGCGACGCCTGTGCCGCCGAGCCCGCAATAGCCGGCTGGGTTCTTCGCCAGATATTGCTGGTGATAATCCTCGGCGTAATAGAAGGGCGGCGCGTCCACGATTTGGGTCGTGATCGGCCCAAGGCCCTTTGCCGCCAGCGCGGCTTCATACATCTTCTTCGACTCTTCGGCGATCCGGCGCTGCTCTGGAGTCGTCACATAAATTTCCGACCGATATTGGGTGCCGACATCGTTGCCCTGGCGCATGCCCTGCGTCGGGTCATGGCTTTCCCAAAAAGTCTTCAGCAACTTTTCAAAGGAGATGACCTTCGGGTCATAGGCGACGAGCACCACCTCATTGTGGCCGGTGAGGCTCGAGCAGACTTCCTCATAAGTCGGGTTGGGCGTCACGCCGCCGGCATAGCCGACCGCCGTCACCCAAACGCCGTCTCCGAGCTGCCAGAATTTGCGCTCCGCGCCCCAGAAACAGCCGAGACCGAAGAGAACGGTTTCGATGCCTTTGGGAAAGGGCGGCTTCAACGGATGGCCGTTGACGAAATGGCGCTCGGCGGTCGGCAGAGGATTTGGCCGGCCGGGGAGGGCTTCCTGCGCATTGGGGAGGGTGAGACGCTTGCGGGCGAACATGGGACTGTCCTTTTTCTTGGGGGGACAGAGCAAAAATGGCCCTGTGCCCCTCTCTTCGCAAGACAAGCCTGGATGTTACACGGAAGCGATTTCAGCGGCTCGAAAAGCCGATTTTCGGCTGCCGTCTCCGCGTTGCCAGCATGACAAGCGCGCCGAGAATGCCGAGGACGACCCAGGTCGGCAGCTTCAGCAGAATGACCGCGATCGGGTCCCAAAGGAACGCACTGATATGGCTGATCGCCGGCTTAAGCCCGGCAATCTTGTCTGGCGCGATCCAGCCGATCGTGGTGGCGAGAGACGTCAGAGACAGCGCTCCGCCCGCGATGCTGCGCGTGCCGTCGATGACAAGCGCGGCGAATGCGCCGGCAAGCAAAAAGAGGCCGATCGTGCGGACAAGAATGCGGAACATGGGTGGCCTGCAGGCTCCAAAAGCCAGCAAAGACGGGGCTCTTCCATAGGCTGGCGCGCGCGCTCTGTCCATGCGGCCAAGGTGTTTTGTCTCGGCTCTTGTCTTTGACATTATGGCGCTGCTTGCGCTCGCCTTCCCTCTCACTATAGTGGCGCGCCTCGTAAGGCTTTGAGCGGGCGCGTGACGCCACTGCGGCAGAGGCCAAGCGCACATCACGGAGGGGTGGCCGAGTGGTTGAAGGCGCACGCCTGGAAAGTGTGTATAGGGGAAACCCTATCGCGGGTTCGAATCCCGCTCCCTCCGCCATGATCTGGCCCAAGCATTTGAGGCCGATACTTTTATGTCGGTGTTCCTGGGCTCGCTATGCTGCCTTGATGTGAGATGGTCGCTGGCAGAGGCGTGAGTTTCGATGCTTGGATCGGCCATGGGGTTTAAGGGAGCGGATCCGGCAAAGCGAGCCGGCATGGCGCTTCGCCGCTATTGGCGATCGCTACTACCAAATAAGGCCCTTGCGACGACTCCACTGTCCGCAATGGGAGCTTGAAACCTCGAAAATGCCGTGCCCCGATGGCCTGCTCGACATCCGGCCTCGCGATCAAAGGTGCAGTGAATCCTAGCAGCTGCCCCGTCTGATCTGTTGCGAGAATAAAGCGTGGTGTGCGTCCCCCGGCGTCGGTAGCCCAGCCGTTTGCCCCCCAAACGTCACTATCCAATCTGATCGTCTCATCTACGTAGCCTCGGCATGCGTGCATAGACTTGGCAAATTTCAAACTCCGAATCTCATCGGCAGATGGCTTTTGCACCCCCCCACGCTCGGCAAAGATGTTCAGCCCGTGTTCGCGAAGAAAAGAGATCGACTCCATTATTAAACTTGGGTTCGGATATAGTTCGCGCAATTCGGCGGGAGCCAAAGCCCCTGACGCGATAAAATAAGCAGCTTGGGTCTTGCTCATTGAAAAGCTCATCAGTGCATTGGTTTCAGGCCTGAATGTAGACCAGGCTGCTGTCGCAAAGGCTGCTGTGATTACGCACATTGAGACGGCGCTTCGTGAGACCCATGGCTGCGCCTTGGAAAGCCAAAGGATGCGGAGCACGATGGAAAAGTTTGTCATCCAAAGCAGGAGCATCGGCGTCGCGTATCGCAGCGCCGTGGCCGCCCCGACTCCGAGGGAAGTCCGGCCCCAGGCCGCTGCTGCCGCCGACGCAAATAAAAATCCTGCCAAAGCGAAAAGGCCTGCGAGACTGCGATCGACCTTTCTGGATTTGATCGAAGGAACCATGACATTTAAGATGAACAAGCTGCAAACTGTTATAAATAGGATCAGGCCCAGTATCGCTGCGGAGCTGACATCGCCGTCCAATGGGCTGCCTATCATTACGAAGAAAAAGCGGACCATATTGTAGGGCGTGTTCAGTGACTGGTCGCCGATCGGCGTGGCGCCTTTGGTCAGAGCAAAGAAAGCCGCGACAAAAGCGATACTGAAGACAGCGGTCACCAAACATTTCAGCAGCGATGCCCGAAGAAGGATTAGGAGAAACAGCACTGAAATTGGTATGGCGATACCATTGCCCATCGAAAAGACGCAAAAGCCGATGGCGAGCACCAGTGCAGCGAGCCAGCCGAAACCCTTGAGATCGTCGGCAGCCGGCATTTTGATGGCTATGAGAATAGCGGCAAGCGCACCGAGCAGAACCAGAGAGAACTGCGGCTGAAAGCCCCACAGCAAATTCTCCCATTGCGCGAGAGAAAGACCCGACGCTGTGAAGACGAGCCATACTGTCCAGAAGAGTTTGGAACGTCTCTCGCCCCAGAAAAGCAGGGACGACAAAAGCCACGCGTCGAGCGAATTAAGTATCGCAATCGACGCCACCATCGGCCCATTGGTAAGCTTGAAAAAAGCATAGTCGGCCCAAAAGAGGATCCTCGTCGTAGCAATAATATGTTCGTTTTGCCTAATAAGCAGACCGAAAAGATTGCTTGCTGTATCCGATTTGGATACGAGCTGCCTCACGATTTCCCACTCATCCCAATAGATGGGGATAAAGTAGTTTTTGTAGATCACCAGGAGAGAGCGGCCAATTAAGAATATTGACCCGCATGCCAATGCGACAGTTGCGATCGTTTCAATGAAGGTCACGCGTTTCATCGCTCATTCCTTGTTCCGCGCAAAAGTGAATGACTTGTGACCGGTGTAGCTTGCTGCGACGGGACTCAGCACGCCGATTACATGCGCAATGGTCTCGCCGTGCCAGAAAAAGCCAATCGCGGGAAAGAGCCAGCGTGCGAGCCCCTCGCTGACGAGCCAGACCTGCGCGAGCGCAACGAGATTGACGATGCCGAAGCGGACATATTCATGCGGCACGGATTTGCCGGAAGCCTCGAAGACGAAGAGCTTCATTAACAGATAGGCCGTCGTCATTCCGACGAGGTATGCAAGCCTGGCCATTTGTGACCGTAATGTTCCAGTATATCGATGTTGATGGTGCGGAGCGTAACATCCACTTCGTTACTGTAGGCCCAGGAGCCGATCGGTCCAATGTCGACACGAGCGACCCCCGGCCGAGCGGACTGTCCAAAGGCCGTTACATCTCCCATGGCGAGAAAAATGAAATCATCCGCCGTGTTTACCCGCGGCGATATAATGAAACCGGCCCGCGCGATGGCGGGAATAATTCGGTAATCGTTCTGCCCGCCGTTTCCATTCGCGTACTCGAGCTGCAGATGCACAAGCGGCGGCTTGAACAGCAGCGACAGTAGACGTCCCAGCCAATTGAGCCGGATATCGAGCGTCAGAAACGTCGGATCGGGACCGATCGCGATGCGCTCGCCGAGTCGAGTGGTTTGTCTGACTGGCGCACTTAGAATTTCAGGCAACGGACGTTGACGTCGGCTCAGCACGACAAGATTGCCGCCATCGATGCGTTGCGTCGGCTCATACAAGCGCATCAGATCAGGCCACAGCGAGCCTTCCGCAAGGGCCGGGTAATGTCCGTCAATCGGGTCGAGTCCAAACAATATATGGTCGGGAGACCGCGGACCGAACCAGGACTCTCTGTTCTTGGCGATGAGGGCTGCAGTGTAAGTGGTGAATTCTTGAATGGTGAAACGCGGACGATAAGCAAGCCCCCCTGCAATCACCGCACTTTGGATTGAAGAGAGTACATCCACAGAGCCTTGGAGCATGGGAAGCGGCATAGACGCCCGCACGGCAGCCCGGCCACGGTCCATCGCGACTTGCTGAGCCTCAAGCCAGTCCCGCGGATTGAGCGCGAGGTCGGCCAAGCCTGCGAGGCTGTCGCGTCCCCGGCGTAAATGGTCCGATATCGTGGTGAGAGGACCGACGCCCATCTGCCTGTACAATTCTTCCGGCGCTGCGCCGGCCGATATTATGGACAGGGCAACGACCAGCCAGCGCATGCCATTCGAGTTCTCCAGTGCCGCATACGCGGCACAGGCCAAAGCCAGCACACCCCAGGCTGCAAGACTGTGCAGATCATGGCGCACAAAGCCTTCCTTGAATCCCATGAAGCAAAAGGCGCCCAAAACGGCGATCACAAGCACTGATTTGAGAACGGAGTTTGAGATCGATTGTTTGTACGCAGCATAAAGGACCACGCCGGAGAAGCCCATTGCGAGCAAGATGAAGGCGACCAGCTCAGGACCGCTTCCATCAATGCTCATTGCTGCGCTATACCCGGCCATAATCTCGATGCTGAAGCGTAGGAAGTCATAAAAATATGTGAGCCCACCTTCGAGAATGGCGAACCACCCTGCCATCGCCGCGAAAAACGCGATGACTCCGACGGGCAGTCGGCGCTCATGCACGAGCGCACAGTCAATGGCGATGAATGCGACGCATGCAGCGGGAACCGTAGAAAATTTGGCAACGGTCAACGCGGCGGTCGTGACTGCGGCGAGAAGGACAAAAGAAAAAGGCGCGCTTGGCCGCGTCAGGACGGCAAGGGCAGCGAAGACTGGGACTGACATTAAGACCGGGTCAGGAAAGGACGCTATCAAAATCAAAATTGGAAAGAGCACCGCAACCAGCCAGTTCGAAGCCAGCCGAGCGCACGACCAAGCCAATGTGATTGCCGTCAATATCCCCGCCAACACCGCCCATGGCCACTGAACCGAATCGAAGTAGCCGGTGTAGAGTGCCGACAGTGGGCCGCCGGTGAAGATCAAATCGCGCCCGAACTTTTCGCCGTGAGCCGCCGCCTCGCCCAAAGCAGCCACCCAGGACGGATCGAGACCCGAACCGATCGCGTGGAAAACCCCGATGTGGCAGGCGCCGAGTGCCGCCACCAGCACAAGAAAGCCGGTGATCCAAGGGCGCACGGCAGCCGCAGGCCGACGCAGAGGCAAGAAAAATGACTTTGCAAAGGAAGAGATTTCGGTCACTCCGCCTGTTCCTTCCCGTGTGCAAAAGTGAATGATTTGTGTCCAATGTAGCTTGTAACGACGGGACTCAAGACGCCGATCACATGCGCAACGGTCTCGTCATACCAAAAAAAACCAATCGCGGGAAAGAGCCAGCGTGCGAGGCCCTCGCTGATGAGCCAGACCTGCGCGAGCGCAATGATATTGACAACGCCAAAGCGGAAATATTCATGCGGCACGGATTTGCCGGAAGGCTCGAAGACAAAGAGCTTCATCAACAGATAGGCCGTCGTCATGCCGATGAGATAGGCAACGACAATAGCGAACCCGTAAGTCATGAAATACGAAAGGGCGATGCGGGACAATATGTTGGTCACTGCCGCAATGCCACCAGCAACCATGAAGCGGAAGAAGGGAGCGGCAATCAGTGCTTCGATCCGGCTCGGCATCACGCGACGGCCTCGGCCATCATCCGCCCGAAGCGGATGCTTTCGGCAACGCCTCGGTCTTCTGGATAATAATAACACGTGTCGGCGATCTGAAGGCCGAGGATGGGAGTCTTTATAGGCGGCAGTTTCTCCCGGAAATTGGGTTCGCAGACAGGCTGTGCATAACGCAGCCGGCCGACCGCAGACTCGATGAGATCCTCGGCGGCTATCGCCGGATTGATGCGGCGGATGTAGCCGAAAGCCTCGTCGACGAACTGCTGATCGCTCCAGCGCCACTTCGGCTGCGTGACAGGCATGTAATAAGGCACATAGACGATCGTATCCGGCAGCGCACGCAGATTGGAAAATTCGATCAGTCCCGGAATCTCGATCTCCGGATCAACGATGTTCAGCCAAAAATTCTTCGTCACTGAGCGTTTCAGTTTCAGAAGAAGACAGACGACGCCAATGTTCCTGATCGCGTCATATTTGGCCCGCCAATTGGCTGGCAAATCGGGCACGAGTTTGGAGACGAGGGGCGTGGGGACGGTGGAAATAACCGCATCGGCGGGAAAGCGCCGATCGCCCGCCGCAACGCCCGTGACCCGGCCCTCCGCCGTTTCGACCTTGGATGCGGGACATTCGAGATTGATGCGGCCGCCCTTTGCCTCGAAAGCTTTGACCAGCGCATCGACAAGCGTCTGTGTGCCGCCGTCGATATAGCCGAGTTCTTCCTGGAAGATCGAGCGGCGCGAATTGCCGATGCGCTTCACCCGCGTCGCGATCCAGGAAGCGGAGATCGTGTCGGCGAACTCATAAAACTTCAGCTCCAGCAGCCGCTCCCAGAGCGTGCGATAGACAGCCTCTCCGGATCCGCCCTCGATCCACTGCCGCGCGGTCAAAGATTCGATCGAAGCGAAATCACGGCTCTTTGTCGTCAAAAACATCTGCAGCCCAGTGCGTAGCTTCGAGACGAGATCAAGATGCGGAAAAGTCAGCAGCGAAATCGGATCGCCCCAAGGATACACTTTCCCCTTCATGAAATAGGCCATCGAGGTCGCGACCCAGCGCATCTTGTCGGCGATGCCGAGCTCGTCCAGAAGCGCGAAGGTCGGCGCGTCGGATTTGCAGACAAAATGATAGAAGCGTTCGATCGAAAGGCCGCCAAAATCGAAATGCGCGGCCATGCCGCCGGGTTTGTTGTCAGCTTCCAAGAGATCGACATCATGACCGAGCGTCACCGCGCGATGCGCGGCGGCAAGCCCCATAGGTCCGGCCCCGATGACGGCGATGCGTGCCATTCAATTGCTTTCAGAAATCGAGGACGATGCTTGCATAGCGGGGATCGCAATAGGTTTCTTCCAGCGCTTGCCGCAGCGGCGTCGCGGCCACGCCGAATATGCCCGGCCAATCGATCACGGGAAAGGATTCGGGAACGACCAAAGCCTCGAGCTGGTGTGTCGTGAACGGCGGATTTCTATGGAATTTCCCATAAATGAAAAGCAGCGCCCAAAACACCGAATAGGGAATATGGACGATGCGCGCCTTGGGTTTAACGATATCGTGGATCAATTCGATCAGCGCGCCGTAATCGATCTTCTCCAGCCCCGAAATATCAAAGGTACCGATTGTGCGCTGATCGAGACTTGCTGCGATGATGGCGGCGAAATCGCCGACATAGAGCGGCTGGCGAATGAATTTGCCGTCGCCCGGGATAGGGAAGATGGGTGTCTTCTCCATGAAGCGGCGAAGCCAGCCGAGATGTTTGCGATCGAACCAGCCGAACATCAGAGTTGGACGCAGCACGACATGCGGGATCGCGACGGTATCGACGAAGCGCTCCTGCTCCGTCTTCGTGCGGGTATAAAAATCATCGGCAAGCGAATTGACAACGGATGACGAGATATGGACAAAATAGGGTGTTTGATGCGCCTGCATGGCGGTAACGATATGTCTCGTCGCCGTGATATTGTTGTCGATGAAGTCCTGTTCGTTCAATCCGCCGATCTGCGCCTGGCTGAGGACGAGCGCATCGGCACCGGCCAGCGCCTCGGCCCAGGGGCCGGACTTGGCGAGATCGGCCTCGATCACCTCGATCTCAGGATGGATTTTTCGCAGCAGAGCCGTGTTCGTCGGATGCTTGTCGATCCCGACAAGAGTGAGGTCCGGCTTTTTTTTCAGCCACGCAATCAGATTCTGTCCGACGAGCCCTGCGGCGCCGGTGACGACGATCTTAACTGTCATATGTTCAGCCGGTTGAAAATCGGTCGCGGAAGAAACCGGATGATCAGCATGATGTATCGCCAGAACCATGGCGCATAGGCAACCGTGCCGCCGCTCTGCGCGGCGCGATAGACGACCGCCGCGACATCCTCTGGGCGCGCCCAAAGCAGGCCCTTGCGTCTTGCAAAGCCCTCCGTCATCGGGCTGATGGTTGGACCAGGTTTGATGATGACGGCGCGCGGCCCGTGGTCGGCGAAACGATGCGCAATGCCCTCGACGAGTGTTGCGAGACCCGCCTTGGCGGCGCCATAGATGAAATTGGCGCGCCGGCCGCGATCGCCCGCCACCGATCCGAGCACAACGAGCGTGCCGTGACCTTGCCGTTCCAGCACATCTGCGGCGGCAAGCGCCCAGGCGACCGCCGAATTGAAATTGCTGCGCAAGATGGAGTCCGCGACAATGAAGTCGTGTTCGGCCGCCTTCTGATTGCCGAGAATGCCGTATGTCAGAAGGACATGATCGACGCCGCCGAGCAGAGCGACGAAATTCGTAAATGAGGAACCGATGCCGTTCATCTCCGCGAGATCGCGTGTCGCGATCTCGGCGCGCGCCGCCCCTCGCGCTTTGAGATCGGCGGCGACCGTTGCGAGCCGCTCCGCATCGCGGCCGACAAGCAAAAGCTCCGCACCTTTCTCGGCGTAGAGCCGCGCAGTCGCTTCGGCAATGGCCGATGTCGCGCCGAGAATGATGACCCGCACCGTGACATTCTCAATCATGCGCCGACCCTCGCCCAGAAATGCGAGGAGAAATGCGGATCGACATGGCGGCGGAAGATTTCAAACTGAGGATAGCCGTCGCGGAACATCGCGGCCGAAATCCGACCGTCCTTGGCCGGATAGAGGCGCCCGCCTGCTTCGCGAACGATCGCATCGAGACGTTCCATCAAGGCGAGCGTCGAGGCGCCGCGGTTGGAAAAATCCAGAGCCAAGGTCGTTCCGGTGCGCGGAAAGGACAAAAGGCCCGGCGAAGGCTTACTGCCAAAAGTCTTGAGGACAGCGAGGAACGACCCTTCGCTGGCGGTTGAGATCGCTTTCAACATCGCCATGGTCGTATCACGAGCCCTCTCAGGCGGCACCACCGATTGATATTGATACATGCCGCGCCGGCCATAGATGCGGTTCCATTGGTGAATGGCGTCGAGAGGATAGAAGAATGCCGGATAGGCGACAGCGGTGCGGCCGGCCTTGCGGCGACCGTTCCAATAGTAAAGCGCATTGAAAGCTCTCACAGCCCGGCCGTTCAGCACGAATTCCGGAAGCTCGCTAGGCAAGGTGGGACCAGACCGAAGAGGCGCCGCACGATTGGGGCCGATCTCGGCGTGGCGCCCCCGGCTGAACAGGCCGCGGCCGAGATTGATCCCCTTTGCCATGCAATCGACCCAGGCGACTGTGTAGTCGAACGCGCTCTCACTTTCGGCTGCGAGATGAAAGAACTCGTCGAGATTGCCGAAGGGAATGGTTTCGACGTTCATCATCGCGCTCGCGATCGGCATGACCTCGATCTCGATCCAGGTGATGACGCCGGTGAGGCCGAGCCCGCCGATCGTCGCTGCGAAAAGGCCGGTTTGATCGTCCGGACCGAGCTCGCGCTCATCCTCGCCATGGCGCAGCAAGCCGAGGCGGCGGACCCAGCAGCCAAATGTTCCCGCCCTATGGTGATTCTTGCCGTGAACGTCGTTTGCGACTGCACCGCCGAGCGTGACAAAGCGCGTGCCCGGCGTGACGGGGAGGAAAAAGCCACGGGGAATGAGAATACGCAGCAGCGCATCGAACGAAATCCCGGCTTCGGCGCGAAGAAGCCGCTTCTGCGGATCGAAAGCAATGATGCGATCGAGGCTCGTCATGTCGAGCACGGCGCCGCCCGGATTGAGGGAACTGTCACCGTAAGAACGATTGAGGCCGACAGCCAAGACGCTTTGGCCGCTCCCTTCGGCCGCGTTGAGCAGAGGAGCGAGCTCGTCGCGCCACGCCGGTCGGGCGACGGAATGGTCCGCGCGCAACACGCGGCCCCAGGACATGAGATCATCGCGATGCAAAAATTGCGTCAAAGGGCAATCACGAAAATTGCGGCGGTCGCGACGCCGAGCACCAGGCTCACCTTGTCTCGCAGAGCGAAGCTCACCGGATCATCTTTCATCTGGCCGCGATGGGCGAGCAGCCAAATGCGGCTGACCCAAAGCGCGAGCACGATCGGGATGGCCCAGAGAACCCCGGGATGCGCATAGGCGCCGCGCCGGCCAACTTCTTCGACAATAAAAAGCACCATAATGAGAAGCGAAGCGATGCTGCAGGAGACCCCCAAGACGAGAGTGAGCGGAGCATCTTCGATTTGATAGCCGCGGCTCGTAATACTGTCGGAGATGCCGGTCGCTGCCGCCCGCGCGATTTCCGTATGGCGTTTTGCCATCGCCAAGGAGAAGAAGAAGAACATCGAGAAGGTCAACAGCCATTCGGAATAGGTCTGATTGGCGAGCGCTATTCCCATGATGAGACGGCTTGTAAAGAGCGAGCCGATGATCAGCGTATCAACAAGCGGGACGCGTTTCAGTCCGAATGAATAAGAGAAGGTCAGCAGCAAATAGCCGCCAAGCGCTAAGGCAAAACTGGATAAAAGAAAAAGCGCGCCGACAAGGCTCGCGACCAGCAGCATGGCGGCAATGGCGAAGCCTGCGAAGATCGGCAACCGGCCGCTCGCCAGCGCGCGATGACGTTTCGACCAATGGCGTCGATCGGCATCGAGATCGGCAATATCGTTGATGAGATAGGCCGAAGACGTGGCCATGAGCAGACAGATGAGGCCCAAGAGCGTGCGCACAAAGAGGGCGCCGTCTACCCATGCGTGACCGAGAATGAAGGGCACGAAGATCAAAGCATTCTTCGACCAATGATGCACGCGAAGCGCCTTGAGCGTGTCGTGCATCGTCAGAGGTGAGGTCGCAAATTCCGCCTCGACCGGCTTGTTGAAGGCGCGTGCCGCCTGCATAACCGAGGACGAGGCGTTGACGAAAACGATGCCGCGCGCGACTTTCCAAACCACGAGATCGGCCCGGCTGTCGCCGACATAGACGAAGCCTTCAGGAAAGCGCTCTGCGAGATGATCGGCCTTGGCTTGTCCTTTCAGATTTATTTTGTCCGACCCGATCGCCGTGGTGAAAAATCCAAGATGGCGCGCGACAGTATCGACGACAAGCTGATTGGCTGCAGAGCAGAGATGGACTTCGCGACCTTTGGCGGCTTCGCCGCGCAGCCATTCGACAAGCTCCTCGCTGAGCGGCAAAGTCTCGAAGGAAAGAGCGACATCCTGCGCCAGCGCCGCTTTCAACGCCGCACGCCCGTGCAATAGCTCCGGGAGCCTTTGAAACAGACGCAATGGCTTGCTGAAAATCGCCACCGCAACCTGCTCGTACAGCGAATCCGTCAGGACCAAAGTTCCATCGAGATCGACGACGATGGGAAGAGCGTCGATCACAGTCTTTGACGGCGCTTCCGCGTGATGCGCTTTAACCGCGATCCGAACATCTGCTGAACAGGGCCTCGAATTGACCACGGAACTATGAACAAGGCGTCGTTGCTTAGCTTTATAAATGCTTCTGCGCATATACCATGGTCGCCGCACATTTGAAACAGACCCATTGGTTGGCCTAGGTTCGCCGACGACCGATTGACACCGGAAAATTTCCCAGAAAAGGGCGCCATTGGCAGGCTAGAAACTGGCTGGCGGGCAGGGCTCGAATATGCGTTTGCTCCTGACCGGTCAGTGAGACTTGAATACCTGCCTGTCGATCTGGGCCACGGAATTCAACGGGCGACTTCTGTCGGCGGTACTGCCCCCGGCTCGACCCGCGCCTCTTTCGATGCTGCCCATGTCGGCTTGAACTATAAGTTCGATCTTTTCGCGCCTTGGCGCCCGCAGTCGCAAAATACTAATTCGCCGCCGCCGGACGCTTCCTTCGCCAACTCATCATAAATCCAACGCCTCGCATTTTAGTCAAGCCAAGGACGCTTTTCTCATTTTTCCGGAGCAATTTGGGACGCTTTCGAATGAAATGAGTTCAGGGCCATGGCTGCGCATTTTCACCAATTGACTGCGTCGCGGCAATCCACCTCCTTCGTCCGCACCGGTCTTCTGCACCGCGACGGCGATGTGCTCGGCGACGAGATCTATACCGAGCTCGTCGGCCGTCTTTATGAGACGTTTCTGCCGCTCGTCATTGTCGCCTGCGCTTATATTGCGTTGAGTCTGATCGCCTTTCGTGCGCACGGCGATGCGTTTTTGGCCGTTGTCGGCACGCTCGGCTCGATCATCGCCGTCGCGCGCGTTACACTCGTGTTCGCCTATCGGACTCTCTCTCACGAACAACGCTGCGGCCTCGCCGTCGCGCTCCTATGGGAGCGTCGCTACACCTACAGCGGCTATTTCTTCGGGGTCTGCCTCGGCCTTTTGGAAGCGAAGCTGTTCTTCGATGTCCATGAGGTGGTGCCCTTGGGCATCGCGTTGCTTTACGGCTATTGCGCCGGCGTTGCGGCACGCGTCTTTATACGGCCGCGGATTGCGATCGGCAGTCTTGTACTCGCCGGTCTGCCGGCGCTCGCCGGCATGATCGCGCAGAGAAGCGTCGACGATCTTTGCCTCGCGGCTTTTTCCTTTGTGTTTCTGCTCGGCGCTTTCGAGACCGTGTTCCATCTCTACAAATCGATCGTCGCAAGCGTTATTCTGCGTTACGAATTCGCGGCACTGGCGCGGCATGACGAACTCACCGGCCTGCCGAACCGATTGCAAATCCGCGAAAAACTCAATCATGAAATTGCACGGCTGCGCCGCCATGGCGGTCTCGTCGCGATCCATTATCTCGATCTCGACCGCTTCAAAATGGCGAATGACAATTACGGTCATCCGACCGGCGATCAAGTGCTGAAGCATGTCGCTAAGCGGCTCGGCCGGCTCGTGCGAACCGATGATCTGATCGCGCGCTTGGGCGGCGATGAATTTCTCCTCGTTCAGACCGGCATTGCGCATCGCGGCGAGGCCGAGGTGCTGGCGATGCGCATCATCCGCTCGCTTGCGCAGCCTTTCGAAATCAACGGCCAAGAAATCGTGATCGGGGCCAGCGTCGGCATCGCGATTGCGCCGATTGACAGCGTGGATGTGGCGACGCTGATCAAATATGCCGACGACGCGCTTTATGAGGCGAAATCACGCGGCCGGTCGAGTTTTGTGTTCCACAAGAACAAGACGGACGAAGCCGCTACGGATCGCCGCGCGGCCGCGGCGCCGAATGCGCATTCGGCTTCAGCCTAGACGATTCGTAATTGCAAATTCGGATGGCTATGGCGCGCGTTTCATCATTGTGCCGATCAAATGATTGGAACCTCGCGCATGGATTTGGGGTTCAACGATTGGGCTGCTCTCGCTTCGCGGGCGCCACACTCGTCACGGTCGGTTCATTGGTATTTGCATGATGATCAAAAGCCCCGCTCAAACCCACCGCTCTGTCGGACCCCACGGCGAGATCGCCGAACGGGGGGAGCCGCGCTGGCATGGCTTTGTGCTCGGCGGTCACCGGCATGAGCCCTTGGACGCTTTGCACGATCACGTTGTCGGCTGGACGCATCGCCCGCGCCCCGGCGTGCCAAGACTCCGGGGCCAAAGCGTCAACTAGGCGGGAATTTTGCCGCTAGGCCGGGTCCTCAATGCCGCTTGCCTAAACCGCTAATCTTAATGCTTATGGCGGACCCGCGCGCATCTGCGCCGCGATGCCGCGTCGCGGCCCTTTCCAAAGCCTGAGGCAGGATCGCCGATGACGCAGCGTATGCAAGAGCTGGCCAATGAAATTCTTCGCCTTCAGTCCGAATTGGACGGCGAAATCGAAAAACGGCGCAAGGCGCTCGGCTGGCACTTCAAGGAACATTTGATCGAGTTCGAGCATGGCATCGTCGAAGAGCATCGTCTCTTGCGCAAGAGCGTCAAGAAGTTTCTTGCCGACTCTCCTCTGCCCACGACCCTAAGCGCGCCGGTGATCTACTCGCTGATCGTCCCGCTTGCGATCATGGACGGATGGGTGAGCCTCTATCAGGCGATCTGCTTTCGCGTCTATCAGATCCCGCAAGTGCGCCGCGCCGACTATATCGTGTTCGACCGGCAGCACCTTGCTTATCTGAACTGGATCGAGGCGCTGAACTGCGTGTTCTGCGGCTATGCCAATGGGCTTGTCGCCTATGTTCGCGAGATCTCCAGCCGCACCGAACAATACTGGTGCCCGATCAAGCACGCGCTGCGGATCAGTGATCCGCATCAGCGCTATTACGAATTTCTCGACTATGGCGACGCCGCGGGCTATCGCGCGCGCCTCGAAGCCTTTCGCGAGAAACTGCGGACGATTCCCGAAGAGACCGACGCCAAGGCGTGAGCCCTCGAGCGACGGCCGCTGGCTGAAGCTGGCCCGCAAACTGATCGAAGGAGCGCAGCGCGTCGGCCGCATACATGAGGGACGGACCGCCGCCCATATAGATCGCCATGCCGAGCGCTTCGCCAATTTCGTCGCGCGTGGTGCCGAGGCGGGCCAGCGTCTTCGTGTGATAGCCGAGACAGGGATCGCAGCGCGCCGCGACGCTGAGCGCCAGCGCGATCAGCTCCTTCGTCTTTTCGTCGAGCTGATTGCCCTTGGTCGCCGCGCCGCTCATCGCGGCAAAACCGCTCATCGTATCCGGAATGAGTTTGCGCAGCTCAGCCGTATAGGCGCTGACGTCGGTGATGATCGCTTTGAAATCTTTACTCATGACAAGCCTCCCGTGAATTAATGCGCCGGCCTCTTCTTGCCCGGCGCGCAATAGACGCCGTAAAGCGCTTCGAGCACCGCGCGCGCCGGCGCGCTGCCGATGGCATAAAAGATTGTCTGACCTTCGCGCCGCGTGGTGACGAGTCCGTCCTTGCGCAGCAGAGCCAGATGCTGAGAGACGGTCGAATCGCGAATGCCGAGGAATTCCGCGAGTTCGCCGACCGAGCGCTCGCCTTCGATGAGCTGGCAGACGATGAGAAGCCGATGCCGATTGGCGAGCGACTTTAATAGCTCCGCCGCGCTCTCGGCCTTCTCGCTCATGGCTTTCACGTTCATATACATAATTGCGTATATACGCAGAAGTGTATACAAATGTCAATGCCGGGGCGCACTCGCGCCGGACGATCATTAGGGACAGAAAATGGCAAACCCGACTTGCGGCGTGACGATGGACCGCGCGGTACTGGCTTTTGCCGGCCTGCTCATTCTGGCGAGCGCGCTGCTCGCCTGGCGTGTGTCGCCCTATTGGCTTTTGCTCGCCGGCTTCGTGGGCGTTATGCTGCTGCAGGCCTCGATAACGGGGGTCTGTCCCGCCGCAATCGTATTCCGGCGGCTCGGGATCAGTAGCGGCTGCAACGTCAGGTAAGCCGCGGCGCGCGGCGAAAATCTTTCAGAATTTCGCGCGCTGCATTGTGCCCCGGCGCGCCGGTGACGCCGCCGCCCGGATGCGTGCCGGAGCCGCACATATAAAGTCCTTTGAACGGGCCGCGATAATCCGCATGACCCAACATCGGCCGCGCCGAGAACATCTGGCCGAGATCGAGTGCGCCATGAAAGATGTCGCCGCCGATCAAGCCGAAGGTGCGTTCGAGATCGAGCGGGCTCATGATTTGCCGGCCGATCACCGCGTTCTTGAAGTTCGGCGCGTAAGTATTGACGGTCGCGATCATCAGATCAGCGACTTCCTCGCGATGATCGTCCCAGCTTTTGCCATCGGGCAATTCGGGCGCGACATGCTGGCAGAACAGGCTTGCGACATGCTGGCCTTTCGGTGCCAGCGTCGAATCAAGCGTTGATGAAATCACCATTTCGACGATCGGCTTTTTCGCCCAGCCGAATGTGCGCGCATCGAAATAGGCCTGCTCCATATAGGCGAGACTTGGCGCGATGATGATGCCGGCGGCATGGTGCTCGGCCTGCGCGCGGCCGGGCAGGCAAGAAAAATCCGGCAGTTCGGCGAGCGCGACATTCATGCGGAATGTGCCGGAGCCGCAGCGCCAATGGTCGATGCGCGTGTTGAAGGACCTTGGCAGAGCCGATGAATCGATGAGCTGACGATAAAGCAACTTCGGATTGACATTGGCGATGACGGTTTTCGCGCGGATCGTCTCGCCTTTTTCGGTCACGACGCCGACTGCGCGCCCCTTTTCGATGAGGACTTCTTTAACGCCACTTCCGACCCGGATCTCCGCGCCCTTCTCCTGCGCCGCTTTCGCCATGGCCTGCGTGATCGCGCCCATGCCGCCGATCGCGTGGCCCCAGCGTCCGCGTTCGCCATTCGCTTCGCCGAAGCAATGGTGCAGCAGCACATAGGCCGAGCCCGGCGTATAGGGGCTCGCATAATTGCCGACGATGGCATCGAAGCCGAAGGCGGCTTTGATGGGATCGCTCTCGAACCAGTGATCGAGAAGATCGCCGGCCGAAGCCGTGAAGATATCGAGAAGATCGCGGTTGCCCTCAAGCCCCATGTGGCGGAGCCGATTGGCGAGACGACCGGTTTTCAAAAGTTCGCGCAATGAGCCGAGAAGATCGCCTTCGACGACATTGGGCGGCGTCTCAAGCACCAGCTCGCGCAGAAGATCGGCGAGCTTGCCGAGCCATGCGCCATAGTCATCGAACCGATCGGCATCGCGGCGCGAAAATTTCGCGACTTCCTCTTTCGTCCGGCCGGGCGCGAGTTTGAGAAAGCGCCCGTCGTCGAGCGGCAGAAAATTGTCGATGGGGCGCGTTACGATTTTCAGGCCGTGGCGGGCGAGGTCGAGATCGCGGATGATTTTCGGATTGAGCAGCGAGACGGTGTAGGAGGCGACCGAATTGCGAAAGCCCGGATAAAATTCTTCCGTCACCGCCGCGCCGCCGACAATTGCGCGGCGTTCGAGGATGAGAGTCTTCAGCCCGGCGGCGGCGAGATAGAACCCGCAGACAAGCCCGTTGTGGCCGCCGCCGATGATGAGCGCATCGTAATCGGCGGCCGCTGTCATGCGTCTCGTCTAACCCTTGTTTGCCGCGTCCGCCGTTGCGCTCTCGCGTTTGCGCTCATACGACTTGCCGCGAATTTTGAGCGAGCGGATCGTCAGCTTGCCTTTCGGCTCGAATATATCCTCAGGCACGATGATCTCGCCGCGCTCGATCCGCAAGCCGAGGATGGCATATGCAGATGTGAGCATACGCGCCGCGGCGCCCGTGTACCAGCTCCAGCCGCCGCGGCCGGCATGGCCGAGCCCTTCGCTGATATCGGCCGGCTGCTGATGCGGAGCGAGACCATAGACCGCGAGCGCTTCGCCTTCGAGCTTGTCGAGCGGCGAAATCTTTCGCCAGAGTTCGAAGGCCCGCGCCTTATGTTGCGCGGCAAGGCGTTGATCCCCCTTCTTCTGCGCACGTTCGGCGAGTTCGACATAGGCGTCGACCAGCCAGGTCGCGCCATGCGAATATTGGCCACCGTTTTCGCGAAGCCCCGGCGGATAATCGGCGATGCGACCTGGGAAGGGCGAAGAGAGTTCGTCGAAGGGCTGATCGAAGAGCAGAATGCGATCGGCTTTTTCAAGCTTGGCGAGCGGACCTTCGAGTGCGGCAAGCCCGCGAGCGCTTTCAACCGCGCCTGTCAGAATCGGCCACGCCGCCGTCATCGCGCCATAGCGATCAAGCGCGACGCCCGAATCCGAATAGCCGACGATGTAATGGTCGCCCGCCCAAGTCTTGTCGAGTGCGGCTCTGAGCGCATCGGCGCGATCGAGATAGGGCGCCGCCGCCCTGTGGCCGTCGCGCGCGACAATGATCGGCGCGAAGTCCTGCAAAATCCCGTGCAGGAAAAAGCCCATCCACACGCTTTCGCCACGGCCTTTAAAGCCGAGGTGATCGATGCCGTCATTCCAATCGCCTGTGCCGAAGAGCGGCAGGCCATGCGCGCCGAAATGCGTGAGCGTATAATCCAAAGCGAGCCGGCAATGCTCATAGAGATCGCCGCTGACGCGCGAGATACGCGGCACAAAGGTCAGCGAATCGACATCCAAGGGAACGGTGGGGCCGGCAAGATAATGCGTGCGCTCCCGCAAGATCGCATCGTCGCCTGTAGCAGCGATGTAGCGCGTGGTCACATAGGGCAGCCAGAGATGCGGATCGGAGGCGCGGCTTCGTTGCCCGAGGCCCGTGCGGCCGTCGCGCGTCTGGTGCCACCATTTAAGCACATCGCCTTCGAGAAACTGCTGGCTCGCATGGAGCTGGATTTGTTTGCGCGCAATGGCCGGATCGTTGAACAGAACGCCAAGCACGTCTTGCAGCTGATCGCGATAGCCGAAGGCGCCACTGCGCTGGTTCGGGCCGCCGCGCGCATAAAGCCGGCAGGCGACCGCTTCATAATGCAGCCAGTGATTCACCAGCCGGTCGAAATGCGGTTGGTTGCTTTCGATCTCGATCGCCGGCGCATTCTCGCGCCAATAGGCGCGCGTCTCGGCAAGCGCCTGGCGGGCGCGCTTGGGATCGCGCAGCGCTTGCGCGGTCGCCAGAGCCTCAGCCTTCGTCGCCTCTTGGCCGAGGATGATGACGCATTCCGTCTCGCCGCCGGCTTCGATTTCGATCATCGCCGTGCCCGAGACGATGCGCCGTCCGTCATCGCCCGCATGCGGATCGGGCGCGCCGGTGACTGCCATGACGGGCCGCGAAAGATCGCGTCCCGCCGCGCCGATGAAGCGGGCGCGGATTCTCTCGCGATGCGTGATGTCGAGGCTCGTCGCGACAAAGCCGACGCCTTTGTAAAACCCGTTCGCCGGATTGTTGAAAAGGTTCGTCTTCGTCTTTTCATCGAAGCCCATTTCAATGCGCCCCGCGCTCTCATTCGGCGTCTCGGCGAGCACGAGATCGAAATAGGGAACGATGCGAAAGCGGCGCGACATGGAGGATTTATTGCGGATCGTCAAGAGCCGCACATCGGCGGAACGATCGGGCGGCACGAACAAAGTGAGTTCGAGATCGAGATCGGGCGCGAAACTGCGGAAGATCGCGGCGCCTTTTTCATAGACGACCTCTTGGCGCGTATCCTTGCGCTTGAGCGGCACGAAGCCAGGGCAATAGAGTTCGTCGCGGTCCATATCGACGACATAGATGATTTGGCCCGGCATCGTGCTCGGCACAGGCTCGAACGTATAGGGCGTCAGAGCATTCTGCCGTTCATTGCCGGCGAAGGAATGGATCTCGCCGTCGTTCGTGACGATGACGCCGTAGCCCAGCGGATTGGAAAGCACATGCCCCCAGGGCCGTGGCGTTGATTCCGTGAGAGTCAGCTGATCGCCCTTCGGCGAAAAGGCGAAGGGCCAGTCTGCTGCGTCGCCCTCTGTTTTGAGCGCGCGCACGCGCTGAAGGATCGCGGCCAAGGCCGGCTCTTCCGGCGCGGTGCGTTCGACATATTTGGCCGCAAGCCTCGCCGCTTGGCGCTCGCCGGCCGCGTGGCCGTTGACGAAGGTGAGTTCGCAGCTTCCCAATGCCGGCAGATCGATGCCGACGGAAAGGCTGGCGGCTGGATCGAAACTGTAAAGCAGGCCTTCGTCGTCGACCGTCCGCGCGCGGCCTTCGGCAACGCCTTGTGGCTTGCGAATATCGCCCTCGCCCAAAAAGCGAATGCGCGAATCCTCATAACCGAGCAGCTCTGCGCCTTTGCCATCGAGCCGCACAGCATGAAAAAAGATTTCGCGCGACATGCGCTGATCGGATTGCCGTCCGCCGCCGCGCAACAGCCGGTTGCGGGCAAAGACCGCATTGAGCGGCGGAATGAACCATGTCGCGACATGGAGCGCGAAGAAATCGCGGTCGCGCACATAGGCCGGGAATTCGGCCATTGCGATTTCCTGAAAGCTCGTCAGCGAAATCCGGCGCGGATGATCGGCGAGATTGACGAGACGCACTGTCCAGAGTTCGACGCAGTCGTTCTCGGCCAGGCGAATCTCGGCCTCCGCGCGCAGCGAGGCGGAGCGATTGCTTATGGTGAGAACGCCAGGCCGATCTTCGCTCACGCGATAATCGGGCGCAGCGACATGGCAGGGCTCATAGCCGAGGCTGAACAGCGCATCGTTGTCGCGGTCGCGGATATAGAAGAAGAGGCCGCGCGCTTGCAGGGAATCCGTCGGCCGCCGCGTCAGATCAATGGGTGGCCACGGGCGCGCCGTTTCATAGACATGGCAATAGCCGCGCCCATCGGCCTGAAGGTTGAGGCCGATCACGCCATTCGAGAGACTGAATTGCGTGCGGCCTGAGGCGAGCGAGCGCGGCACGCCGGCCATCAAGGCGACGGGCGATGAGCGAAGCCGCGTCCAATATTGCGCGACGATCATCGCGACGGCGACGCACCAGAGGCCTGCCAGCACATAGTCGCCGATAAGCGCGGAGATTTCGGGCGGCATCGCATGGGTCTGGAGCTTTTCCGCGCCGCTCCAGGCGATGTCCCATTCTGCGCCGCGCGGAATATAGAAAGGAATGAGCAGCGGCATCCAGGTCGCAAAGCGACGGATCGATTCCGGAATGAATCGCGTCGGCGCGGCATAGCCCACCGCGCGGGCCGCGGCTTCATCGACTTTGTCGCCGCCGACGAAGGTGAGATTGACGAGGGTCGCGACGCGAATGCCCATGTGGTCGAACCAGATGAGAATGCGCAGCCAATCGTAGGCGAGCAGGCCGGTGAAGACGACGAGGCTCCAAATGCGGAAGTCGTGGCCCGACATGGTGAGGCTGTGGATCGTCGCAACGACAGTGCGCACCGCGCCGTCCTGATTGTACCAAGCGGGATCGGGCGATTGCTTGAGGAAGGTGAAGATGACGGGCGCCATCCAGAGGCCCCAGCGCAACACGCGCACGGTCTGCACGACGAGACCGTCCAAGCCTTCCTGACTGAAGAGCTGACGCAAGGGCCTGAGGCTTCTTTCGATCAGCGCGGCAAGCAACACGTAATTGATGCCGAAGAGCGGCGCCGCCAGCGACCAGTTGATGACGCCCGAAAGCGATTCGGTGAAGAAGAGGCTGATGCCACCGCCGACCTGGCCAAGGTCCATCACGCCCCATTTGCTGAAGAGCGGATAGATCACATAGGAATTCACGGGTCGTCCGGTCGCAGCGAAGGAGAGATCGGCATATTGGCGGAGTTTGTCCGCGACGACGGCGATCTGCCGTTGATCGAAATACCAGCCGAGCGCGCCGCCGATGATGCCGCCCATCAGCATGTTCAGCCCATAAAGCCGCCATGTCGCGAATTGATGCCGGCGCCCGCGCGCGACGAGCAGAGCATCGTTCAAAAAATCGACGCCGCCATAGGCCAAAGCGCCGATCGCAAAGCCGAGCCCGAAACGTGCGAATCCATCCTGTTCCGGCAGATGGCAGAGGATCGCGAGGAAGAGGCCGAAGCCGCAGACGATGCCGCGCATATAAGCGCGCGGCGTTCGATAGTTTCCTCTGAGCCTGTCGAAAAAAGGCGGCGTCTCGTCGGCGCTGCCGACGAGCGTCGAAAAAAACGGGAAGGTGAGCGCGCCAGCCGCAGTCGAGAGAATGGCGATTGCCGCCAGCCCCTGCGGCACATGCGGCTCGATCCAGAGAACAAAACCCCAGATCAGCGCGAGCACGGTGAAGAGCGCGCCGAAGATCGCGCCTTTGCGAATGCCTTTGTGCCAATGGAGCAGCGCGGCGGCCGCGGTCGGCGGCCGACCCGCGACGGCTTCGATCGCAACACCCGTTGCGACATAGACGAAGGCCCAGAGGCCGGATTGCGCGAGCGCGGCGCAGACGATGGCAATCGCGCCCTCGATAAAAATTGGCGCATGGCCGAAGAGTTGCGGAATGCTGGCGAATTCGACGCTCAGCACCGCATGGATCGAGGCGCCTGCGAGAAGACGATGCAGGCGCGCATCGCGCGGAAGACGGCCGGTAATCGAAAAGCTCAGCGCGCCGATCAGCAATTCGACGAAGGCGAAGAGAATGAGAAAGCGGCCGACGTCGATCGCCGCGCCCGGGCGAAGGAGCCCATTGCTCGCCCAGCCGCCAAGCTGTTGCAGCAGGCCGCGCCCGCCAAGCAGCAGAAGCAGATTGAAGGCGAAGGGGATGGCGAAGAGAGAGAGCGATTCATGCCAAGCGAGATGCCGGTCCTCGCGCGTCGGCATGATGAGCGCGCAGGCAATGTAGATCGCGGCGGCAATGCTGGCGCCGGGCGTCGAGAGCCGCAGCAGTTCGCTCCAATGCGAAGGAATCTGCCAGACGGGAAGCGAGGGATCGCATGCCGCCGCGATGAGGGTGAGGGCGGCTGCATCCGTCAAAAACTCTTGCAGCTTGGGAATGCGGCCGGTGAGGCTCGATTGCGCGAGCGCGAGAGCAAGCGCGGCGGTCAATCCCGTGAGGACGGGCATGGCGGGATGTTCCATGCCGAAGGCGCCGCGTAGACACAGGGCAAGAAGAAGTAGCGCGCCGATGCCAGCAAGACTGCGGAGGGTCGGCGCGGTGATTTTCGCTGCGGACATCAGAATCTCTAAGGCTCTTGGAACGCCGCTGGCAAAGGCGTTCCGCCTGAGCTAAGCGTGACGGCCCGTGCAATGAACCGAGCCGTCGGCGCGCTTTGACAAAGTGAAAGAGAAGAATCGCGGAGAAGACAAGGGCTCTGCTCCGGCCAAGCTCATCTTTCGCGCACCATGCGATGGCCGCGCGGCCATTTTCAGGCAAAGAGCCGTTGCGCTTTATAAAAAAACAACCGATTCCCCTTGGAATCGCAGGAGAATGACGTGGCTGTCGATGCAAATAAAATGACATCGTCAAATGGATGCGGATATGTCGAGGGAACACCGCGTCTTTTCATCCGCATCGAATCGGCTGCTGTCGCGCTTGCCGCGATGATCGCCTATCGGCAGCTCGCAGAGCCGTGGTGGCTTTTTGCCGTGCTCTTTCTCGTGCCCGATCTGTCTATGATCGGCTATTTGGCGGGTCCGCGCGTCGGCGCTCTCTTCTATAACGTCGTGCATGTCTATGCGGGCCCCGCGATTCTTGTCGGGTTCGGGTTTCTTTCCGGCTCAGTGATGGCGCAGGCGCTCGCCTCTATCTGGTTTGCCCATATCGGCTTCGACCGCATGCTGGGTTATGGCTTGAAATATCCGGAAGGATTCGCATTCACGCATCTTGGCCGGCTTGGCTTGCGCGCTGGTCGGCAGAGCGTGTCGCCTTGAGGCGCAAGCGCGTCGGCTTGTTTTGCTCAAGCCCGATCCTATCTCTTGGACGATGAGAGCTTCGGTCCCTTTCATTCTGTAGCAGCGCATGGACGGCAAGCAGCGGCTCGACAAATGGCTTTGGTTTGCGCGGATCGTCAAAACACGCAGCCTTGCCTCGAAGCTGATCCTCGATGGTCATGTGCGGGTCAACGCGCAGAGAGCTGAGACGCCGTCCAAATCCGTGGCGCCGGGCGATGTGCTGACCATCGCTTTGGAGAACAGGATCGCGGTGCTTCGGATTGTCGCGATCGGCGCGCGCCGCGGGCCCTTCAGCGAAGGCCGCCTTCTCTTCGAAGACTTGGCGGCGCCCGTCGAGGGCCACGCTTAAATTCGGCGGTGGGGAGAAGCGATAAAGGCGTCGCCTTGCCTAAGCCGGCCAAAGGCGTTAGCAAGCGGCGAGGATGAGCGGTTCGTGCGGGTCGATGACCGGCTCGGAGGAATAGAATGACGTTCGTGGTCGTAGAAAATTGCATCAAGTGCAAGTTTACGGATTGTGTCGAGGTCTGCCCCGTCGATTGCTTCTACGAGGGCGAGAATATGCTGGTGATTCATCCGGACGAGTGCATCGACTGCGGCGTCTGTGAACCGGAGTGCCCGGCCGACGCGATCAAGCCCGACACGAAAAAGGGCCTTGAGCAATGGCTTAAGCTGAACAAGGAGATGGCCAAGAGCTGGCCGAATATCTCGCACAAGCGCAAGCACGAGCCGGATGCGAATGAATTCAACGGGGTCGAAGGCAAATACGATAAATATTTTTCGCCTGAACCAGGCACCGGCGATTAAGCCGGCTTAAGGCCAAGAATTAAGGCTAAGACGTTTTTGGCGCATTCCGTGCGGCGTTGTCGCACGTCTTGAGGCCCGCGTTCTTTGATTTTCTCGCCTTTTCATGCTATTTTAATGGACGGCTGGATTTCGGGCCTTCCGAAACAATCCTCAATCCTCGGCATTGTTACCCGAGGCGGTGATTCCTATCTTTATGGCATCGGTTGCCGGGCGCAAAAGCCCATGCTGCGGTGCGGGATGATCTCAGCGTGAGGCTTAAGCCGTATCCATCTCGCCCTTGAGGGTGGATGGGGCTTTCGTCATTCGGCGGCTGCCGATCGAGCCGCCGCCAGCGCGCTCCGTCTCCAAAGCGGAGCCAAGAAGGAGTATCCCGCGTATGTCGTCCGTCAAAAAGAGCACGAAATCCGCCAAAGCCAAGGCCGGCCGGTCCAAATCCGCCGCCCGGTCGAGCCGCGCGTCGGAATCGAGCACGAGGAAGGCGCGGACGACCGCCGCCCGCGGCACGGCAGCTCGCTCTAAGGCTGGCAAGGGGGCTGCAAAAATTTCCAAGACCAAACAGACGGATAGGGCGAAAGCCAAGGCCCGCGCCGCCAAGTCGGCCCGGACACTGCCGAGCAAGGCCAAGGCGAAGGCCCGCGCGGTGAGCCGCGCCACCGCCAAGTCCGCCGCCCGCAAGGCGCAGGCGAAGACGACCGCCAAGAAGACGACGGCCGCCAAGGCAAAACAGGCAACCCTCGCCAAGCAGGCAAAGGCGAATGCCGCTGCCAAGCCGACCACGAAATCCACAAACGCCCCGGCTTTGACGCCGCGCCAGGCGCGTCCGGCCAACAGCGAAGAGGCAAGAGCGCTCGCCCGCAAGGCTGCGGCCGTTCTCGCCGCGCATCCGAGTTCGCGCATCGGCGCGCAGCGCCCCGGCGCCGGCAAGGCGCAGGCGCCGCTCACGGCCAAAGCGCCGGAAGCCGCAAAGCCGGCGGAAGCCGCGCCGCCGCAGACGCGGATCCCGGACGGGCGTCCCGCAGGCGGGCTCATTTCCAAGAACATCAAGCCCGGCACGCCGAAGGCGGGGTTCAAGACGCTCGAATTCATCGTCTATCCGGCGCATGGCGTCGGTCAGATCATCGCGATCGAGGAGCAGGAAGTCGCCGGCTTCAAGCTTGAGCTGTTCGTCATTTCCTTCGTCAAAGACAAGATGATCCTGAAAGTGCCGACTCCGAAGTCCGTCAGCGTCGGCATGCGCAAGCTTGCCGGCCCCGAGGTCGTGAAGCGGGCCTTGGACACATTGACTGGCCGGGCGCGGATCAAGCGCACCATGTGGTCGCGGCGCGCGCAGGAATATGAGGCGAAGATCAACTCCGGCGATCTCGTGTCGATCGCCGAAGTCGTCCGCGATCTCTATCGCTCCGAGGCGCAGCCCGAGCAGTCCTATTCCGAACGTCAGCTCTATGAGGCCGCGCTCGACCGCGTCGCGCGCGAAATCGCCGTTGTGCAGAAGCTGACCGAGACGGAGTCGCTGAAGCTCATCGAGTCGCAGCTGCAGAAGGGCCCGCGTCGCGGCAAGCCTGAAGAGGGCGAAGCCGAAGCCGAGAGCGAAGGCGACGCCGAGGCAGCGCCTGAGGGCGACGTCGATGAGGCGGAAGCCGCGTAAGCGCTCGCACAGCAATCATGAAAAAGGCCCGGCAAAAAAAATGCCGGGCCTTTTTGTTTGTGGTTGATCGCATTCAGGCCGCGTGATCGCGCCGTTCCTGCGGATGCTGATCGATCAAGGCGCGGCGCAATTTCTCAAGCGCGCGATTTTCGATCTGGCGCACGCGCTCCTTGGAAATCCCCAGCTTGTCGCCGAGCGATTCGAGCGTCGCCGCATTCTCGACAAGGCGCCGCTCGCGCAAAATGTCGAGTTCGCGTTGCGAAAGGCTACCCAGCGCGTCGGCAAGCCAGCCGGCGCGACGATCGGTATCGATCGATCCCGCGACGATCTCATCGGGCAGAGGCCCGTCGTCTTGAAGAAAATCCAAGCGTTGCGACGGCGCGGAGGCATTGGCATCCGAAACCGGCGCATTAAGCGAGAGATCCGGCGCCGACATGCGCGAATCCATGAATTCAACATCGCGCCGGGAGACGCCGAGCGTCTGGGCGATCGTGTCGAAGACCACGGAGGAGCCGCCGCCGGAATTGGCGAGCTTCGCGCGCAGGCGCCGCAGATTGAAGAACAGCGCCTTTTGCGCCGAGCTCGTGCCTCCGCGCACGATCGACCAGTTGCGCAAAATGTAATCCTGAATGCCGGCCCTGATCCACCAGGTCGCATAAGTGGAGAAACGTACCTCACGCTCGGGATCGAAGCGGGCCGCAGCTTCGAGCAGACCGACATGGCCTTCTTGAATGAGATCGGCGATCGGTAGACCATAGTGGCGGAAGCGGACGGCGAGCGCGATGACGAGGCGCATATGGGCTTCCGTCAACTGATGCAAAGCGCGTTCGTCGCGGTTCACCTTCCAGCGCACGGCGAGAGTGTGTTCCTCGTCACGGCCGAGAAAGGGCGCCGATTTTGCCGCTGCGACAAGCTGTCGTCCAACACCTGCGAGATATGCCATTCTGGCCTCTGTAATCGATCGGCGGCACTGATCGGCGAATTTTTTGACTTCGCATCTCGGTCTCTCAGAAATCCGATTGCTTCCTCAGAAATCTGAAATCTTCTAAAAAATTGCGATTCCGGCCGCCTTAATGAAATTGTCTTGGCTGTCCGATGCCGCCGCCTCGCTGGGAGATTAAGGTGAATATGCGGAAGCGGCAGGGATAAAACGTTCCTGCTGGCGGCAAGTTCCGTTTTCCGCTGAGGCGCGACGTTTTATTCGGTCACGATCTTGTAATGGCCGCCCACCCGCAACGGCCCTGTTCCTTTCAAATCATTCAGCAATTCGAAATATTCGAGGGGCCGGTTGATGAGACTCATTTTATTGGCGAGCGTTTCCGCCTTGTCGCTGTCCAGCGCCGTCACAACGACAATGTGAAGAGGCACCACTTTCGCCGCCTCATCGGGCGTGATGCGGCGAAACGAATCGATCGATTCGCGGAAACGGGCTTCTGCGTCTTCGTCGAGACTATGGATTGCAAAGATCATCCGATAGACCAGCGATGAGTCGAAGCGGATCACGACGATGCGGAAATTCCATTCGCCGGCGCGCGCGATCGCGGTGACCGCCGGCATGCCGTTGACCGTCATTGTTTGAACGGAGCTGCGCAACAGCCCGTCGATCCAGCCTGAGCCGATATAGCTCTCAAGCGACGTATCTTCTGCGACTCTCACGCTATCGAGGCGCATCGCCTCAAGGCCGCCCGATTTCACGCCGAGCACGGCTTGCGCGGAATTCTCCAGCACGAACCCTTGCGGCGCCATGAAAAGGAAGCCGAGTCGTGGATGAATGAATGTGCGGCCGCGAATTGCGCCATCGGCAGGATCGTCGCCATACATCATGCCGTCGATGGCGGCGAGATAGGCCGTGCGGTCGGTCGTCCCGGTTCCCGGCGGTCCGATTTCTTTGGCGACACTGATCGCGCGCTCAACGCGTTCCGGCGTCGAAGGATGGGTCGAGAGAAGATCGGGCTGCGACGCGGTTTGGCCAAATTCCGAGGCGTGCAGCTTGCGCGCTTTTTCCATTGTATCGAGAAAACGCGACGCCGCGTAAGGATCGTAACCCGCCGCCGCAATCGAGCGAATGCCGATCTGATCGGCATCGAGTTCCTGCTGACGCGAGAAGCTCGCAATCGTGCGCTGTTGGACGGCGGCCACTTGCTCACCCCTTTCGCGGCTCTGGATCACGCTCGCCGCTTGGGTGATGACCGCGGCGCGCCTTTCCTCCTCGGCGCGCAACATCGCATGATGGGCGGTGATATGGCCGATCTCATGCGCCATCACCGCCGCCACTTCCGAGGCATCGTTCGCCAGCGTCAAGAGTCCGCGCGTGACATAAATCTTGTCGGGCGGCAGCGCGAAGGCATTGATGATCGGCGAATTGAGAATCGTGACGGTATAGGGGTCGCTCGGCTCGTCGCCAGTCTTCGCCAGTTTGGCGAGCAGGGCGTTGAGAAAACTTTCAGCGGCGGGAAAATCATATTCGCCCCCGAATTGAGCGATCATTTTTTTATTTTCGGCGGAGGTCAGCGATTCGACGCCGAGCGTGCGCGGCGCCGCCGCCGGAATTTCAGCCGAAATCGGCTTCTCGCCCTGATTCTCCATCATCGCGCAGCCGGCAAAGGCGATCGGCAGGAAGACGAGACAGAGCCGACAGAGCGCAGTGATCTGTCCGAGCGTCGGAAGGAATCGAAACAATGGGCTGCGCGGCTTCATGGAACTGGGGACGCGCCTCTCGCGGCATTCAAATTTTGCACGGTGCTGCCGTTTTGGCTTTGTCCGTCGGAAATGCGCTCGATATCGTCGGGACTGGAGATTTCGATCTGCGGTCCGAAGCGAAGATCGAGAAGGCCGCGGATACGCAAACGGTGGCCGATGAGAGCACGGAAACTGAGTCCAGACCGTTCAAATATGGCGAGATTGCGTTGCTGGACCGTGACCGCAAAACCCCGCTCCAGCCGCGGTGAAAAAGCAAGTGTGGTGCGAAATGTGTTCGACGTCACGGAAAGAAGTCGTCCTTCCACAATGACATTGGTCGCGCCCTTGTCGTCGAAGGCGGCACGATCGGTTGCCTCAACAACAGCGTAAGAGGGATCGCCCCAAAGGCCGAGATGCGCCTCGCGCGCGGCCTCCTCGGCGGCCAGGAACTCAGCCCGGCAGGGGCGCGCCTCAAGCGTCGGCATGAAGCGGGCAAAGCCTTGGGAAAGCAGCGCTTTTGCCAGCGATTGGGGCGCGTCTCTGGGCTGGTCCTGGACAAAGACGAAGGCCGGCAGCCGGCCCCAGCGGTCGGGCGCATAATTCAGCGGGACAAAGGTAATGCCGGGGCCGACACGCTGCGCCAGTGCGTTTTGCGCCTTCAATGGGAGGTTGGGCTGGTCATGTGTCGGAAGCGGCGGATCGAGACCGGCCAGATGCAGACTTCGCCCATCCTGCAAGGTGATATCCAGTCCTTCGTCGATCTTCGCGACCTTGGCGCTTTGCGTGCCGGCGCTCGGACAGGCGCCAAAAGGTTCAGCATATTTCGCGTCGGCGTAGGCCATAGGCGACGACAGCGCAAGCGCCAAAGCGAGGCCGCAAACTGTGGCACGTGCGTCGATTGTTGGCGCCATTGAGATGGGCATTGGGACCGGCTCGTGCCTTCAGCTGGAAGGCAATCTTAGCCCATGCTAAATCAGCCTTGGCAGAATCGTCCATGCATGCGTTCCGCATCAAGACGTTCAAAAAAGTCCCGGTAGCTCAGCAGGATAGAGCAACGGTTTCCTAAACCGTAGGTCAGGGGTTCGAATCCCTTCCGGGACGCCAGTCGCAATCTTCAAAACAAGTCCGCGAATGCCGGGCTCATTGAAGAAGCCGCGTTGCAAGGAAGATACCCCAAACGATGAGCACAACTCCGGCACCGCGATTGAGATGCCAGCTCGCCGGGGCAATTTTTTCGCCAAGCATGAACAAAGAAAGCGCTCCCATCCAGAGCAGGTTCATCGCGCCGAAGACGAACATCAGCCCCATCAAAGCCCAGCAGCAGCCGAGACAATAGCTGCCGTGCTCCAGGCCTAGCATGAAGGCCCCTAATTTACCGTCGCGCCAGTTGGCCAAAAAGAAAGGGAAGGGCGAGCGACATTGCGTTAGGCACGCGTCCTTGAACGATGTGAATTGGAAAGTGCCAGCTAACAAGAGAATCGCCACGCTGAGCGCGATGCTAATGCTTTGCAGCGTGGGGGCAAGAAGGGACGCGCGCGAAAGAGCCGTTTGGCCTACGGCCGCAAAGACGGAATATACGGTCCATACGGCGATGTAGCCTGAAACGAACAACGAGATCGGCGGCGCCGAACCTGTCACGGACATGCGCTTTCGCGCAAAACCGCCGAAGATGTCGATCGCCGGCATCGCTGTCGGGAGCATCATCGCCACCATCATGACGCACCATAGAAGGAAAGCGGCGGCAAAGTGCTCCAATGGCGCGCCCGCCATTCCTGGCGTCGCCGTGCAAATCATGCCGCGCGCGTCGTTCGGCATGTTCATGCGTGACAAGTAAAGCCAACTGAGCCCTACCACCGCAATGAGACTGCCCATTGCGAGGATGCGGTCGCGCGTCCACGACACGATGTTCAGGCGCCGCTATAAGAAAAATTGGAAAGATATCCGTTGCGGCCGGAAAGCTTCCAGTCGTAGCCATAATCCGCCAAGCTGAAATGCTTGGAGCGGGCGACTGTCGCGGGCTCGCCTGGGGCAACGCAAAGCGGATGATTTTCAATCGTGATCGGTTTGCCGTCCTGGCCTTCGATCGCCTCGAGCTCGGCGTCGACGATTCCCGGAATCTTGAGGCTTCTGTTCTTGCCAGTGCCTTCATACTGAATCGGCACGCTCTTTGTGCCCAAATTCTCTCCGATAAAGGACGCGAGCACCGCCGGATGACCCCCGGCCTCGCCAGAAAAAATTGTCAGCAGTGCGGTCTTTTGCGCTTCGCTCGCCTTGTCATCGACATAGGCGGCGACCTTCCATTTGTTCTCAGCCATATTGCCTGGTGCATCGACCAAGAGCGCGACATTCAAGCCATCGAGCCCGATGTCGCCAAACACGCCATGCTTGATGTGCCAAGCGACGATCGCGTGGCAGACGCCTTCGGTCGGCATGCTGCCGAACACGCAGGGACAGGCGGCGTCGCAGTTGCACGTCTCGAAATAGGTGCCCGTGAGTTTCCATTGCGTCATAACACCCTCCTTGTGATGGACCTTGGGTCACCAAGACATGCGGGAGCATTTTTACGATCGCAGTCTCGCTTCGTATTGGAGAAATGCGACAGGCCGGGCGGTCACGCTTGGAGCGCCCGCAGACTTCATCGCCGCGAATCTTGGCGCTGCGCCAGATCCAGCAAGCCGGAGAATCGAAATGTCGGCGAGCTGTCGACGCGCGGGTAAAGCTCCTCGGGTGTCATTCCATAGAGCTCAAGAAAATCATGGATCATATGGCTCTGGTCATAAAAGCCGACGGCATGGGCCACGTCTGCCCAGCTCGGCAGCCGCTTCTTCTGCAAGACCGCATTGCGCAACCGTATCACGCGCGAGAGCTTCTTCGGTGTCGCTCCGATATGGTTGACGAAGCGACGCTCCAGGGCGCGCCTGCTCAAACCCGCATCTTTGGCCAGATCGGCAATTCGGCGGTCTCCCCTTGAGGCGAGGAGTTCGTTGCAGGCCCAGCGGACGGTCGAGTCTTCGTGTTGCGGGCTGAAGATCGATAACAAATATCTCTCGATATGCGCAATGCGATTCTGCGCGGTCGCGAGCCGACCTAGCTCATCCTCGATCCGTTCTATCGTGTAGCGTGGAAAAATGTCCCGGCAATCCACGCGCCTCTCGGCACACTCCTTCACGACTCCGCGGCGAAAAACGCTGAGCCCCCACGGCGTCAGTCGCGCCGAAACGCCGGAGATGACGCCATCACCTCCGAGATCGCTGCGAAAGCTCTGAAATCCAGCAACACCACTCCGAATCCTGTAGGTGGCGGTCCTATGAGCCGTCACCAAGTGGTCCTGGTAGAGAAAACACAGATACGTCGCCGTATCGGGAAGAATGGAAAGAGATGAGTTCCTTTCGCCTGTGAGGTTGTTGTAGTCCCAATAGTCATAGACATAGGGCGCGAGCAGCGGATCGGGACGAGAAACTGTCAGGCCCATATTTCGTCACCCCGAGAAAGCGGCAAGGTTCCTACGACGGCGATGATGATAAGTTTGAGTGCTTCGGGCCGCAAGCCGTAACGGCGCTGGGTTTCGCCATAGCGCAGGCGTCGCACTAGCAAGCTTTCCCTTAGTCAAATCCGCTCCAAGGTCAGCGGATCGCCCGCGCCGTCGAAATATTTGCGCAGGGCCTCTTCGAAAACGCGCTTGTCGTCCGCCACGGCGGCGAAGAGCGTCATCGACGAGCGGAATTTCAGATCGTCGGGACTGCCCAAGATTTCATACGCCGTGCGGCCTTCGAAGCCATTGACGATCTGCGTACATTCTCTCAGCCGCGGCCCTAGAATAGGATGGGCGAGATAGGCGGCCGCCTCTTCGCGCGAAGAGATCGCGTATTTCTTCGCCATCTCGCTGTGGCCGAGCCCGGCGATCTGCGGAAAGACGAACCAGATCCAATGGCTGTCCTTGCGGCCGGCCTTGAGTTCGGCGCGGGCGCGTTCGTAAGCGCCCTCCTGCGCATCGACAAAACGCTGCAGATTATATCGATCGGTCGTGTCACGCGTCATCGGCTTGCCGTTCTTCGGGGCGGCGAGCATGCGAATGGGCGATGGCAACAGCGAGGGCTCGCCCATATGGGTCAGGCGCCGGTCCTGCCGCGCATGCATGATCGCCGCGTTCAACTCGGCTCCATAAATGAAAATCGCCGCCAGCATATAGAGAAAGATGAGAACGATCATCACCGATGCGAGGCCGGCATAGACATTCACATAATTGCGGGCGAATTCGGCGAGATAGACGCCGAAGAAATAGCCGCCTTCGATCCAGAGGACGAGCGTCAAGACGATGCCGGGAGCGATATCGACGATCGAGCGCCGCCCTGCAGGCAGATATTTATGAATGGCGATGAGAGCAACCGACAGGAGCGCCGTGGCGATGGCGAGACGCGCATAGGTCACTTGCCGTTCGAGCCCGAGCGCGGCGGGGGCGAGGCGGATGATGTCGGCCCAGAGCAGTGGCGCGAGCACTAGAAGAAAGCCCAGCGCAAACAAAGCAAGCGCGCCGACAAAAACGAAGCCGATCGAAATGAGCCTGGCGAGCCACCACGGCCGCTTGTCTTTTGCTTCATAGGCTCGATCGAGCCCGACGCGCAGTGCCTCGATTCCGCTCGACGAGAAATAGATCGAAAGCACGCCGCCGAGCGTGAGGAGCCCGCCATGGCTTTTCGTCAAGACATCGTTGATTTGTTCGGCCAAGGGTTGCGCCACTTGCGCGGGCCAGGTTTGCAGCAGCGTATGTGTGGCGGCGTCGGCGAGTGCCTGCGTGCCGAAATAACCGGCGAGCGCGGTAATGAAGATCAAGAACGGGAACATCGAGGTCAGGATCGTCAGCGCGACATGGCTGGCGATGGCCCAGCCGTCATTGGCGGCGAAGCGCAGATAGGCATCGTAGAAGAGGCGGATGAGCGCCCAAAGTGGCGACAATCGATGCATCGGACCGCCGGCCAGCCAAGAGAGCAAAAGCTTCTGCAAAGGAAACGCCGAGAGCGCCCCTCCTCAGAACCGTGGTGCTGCCAAGGCTTGAGCATGCGCCAATTCGGCAATCGGCACAAATTCCCGCTTGGCTTCGTCGAGGGCGAAAAGCCGCCCGTCCGCCACACCGAAATAGGCGCCATGCAGGGCGAGTTCCCCTTTGGCCTCCAACTCCCGCACATAAGGAAAAGTCCGCAGATTTTGCAGCGTGTGGAGGATCGAAGCCTTGGCGAGCCGCTCCGCATAATCGGCGAGAGGCTCCGTTTTCGAAGGTGGCCCGATCTGCTCCGCCGCGGGTTTGATGAGGCTCATCCAATGGCCGATGAAGTCACCGGGCGGGGGCGGCGGTTTGCTCGGATCGGCGGCGTCTTCGACGAAGGCGCGCACGCCGCCGCAGCTCGCATGGCCCATGATCACGATATGCTCGACCTTCAGGTTTCTCACCGCGAATTCGAGCGCCGCCGACGTACCGTGCAGATCGTCGTTCGGCGTATAGGGCGGAATCAGATTGGCGACGTTGCGGATGACGAAGATTTCGCCGGGGTCGGCATCGAAGATAACTTCCGGTGAGACGCGCGAATCGCAGCAGCCGATCAAAAGTACCTTCGGCTTTTGCCCCGTCGCGGCGAGATCGCTGTAGCGATCCTGTTCGCGCCGGAAACGACCGCCAAGAAACACCTCATAACCGGCGACGAGCCGGGCCGGCAGCAAGCGTTGATCGACGTCATCTGCGCGATCTTCAACAACGGTGGGCATCCGGGCTCCCAAGGATCGAGACTGTGTATCTGGTCTTTGATGCAGCAGGTTCTAGGCCAAGGCTTGCGGCCGCGCCAACCCTTCTCCCTTCGCGCGGTATGATGGCGAGCCGATAGAGGAGCCCTATCGCCCCATTGGCGAGGCTGAAGGCTTGGCCTTCGAAAGCTGCCGCCCGACACTGGCCCGCGTATCGCGCTTCATAAGAGAGGAGCGGCTCGCCCGCGCTCAGCGGAATTGACTCTGCACTCAAAAAAACTGTCTTGCGGTTGATGGCCGCAGCTTCAGCCCGGCGGGCGGTCTTTTCGCGGCGCGGCGATCCATCGAAATCACGCGTGCTATCGCAGCGCGAAATGATTTCGTGCCCAGAGTGAATCCGCGCAGGTCTCCGGTAATCAATCATTTGCGCAGCGACTCTCGCGAAGGCGTTCGCGCGGACGCCTTCTTTGCCGGCGATTTTATCGCATTGCAGAAGAGTTCGCGCGCTCATTCTCACTCTTGCATGCCACGCGGCGAAAGACTGGGTGCGGCGCCTTGCACATTTACATGCGGCGCGGAAGACGACTTTGGTCGAGCGAAGCTCTGGCGGACACGATAAAACTCGGCTACCGATTTTCTTCGCGTTCTTGCCGGCGTTGGAACGACTTAACCGCCGATGAGTGTTGTGGGGGCCTATGAATATCCACGAGTATCAAGCCAAGGAATTATTGGGCCGGTTCGGCGTCGCCGTGCCGTCGGGCGCCGTCGCCTTCAATCCGGAACAGGCCGTCTATGCCGCCACGCAGTTCAACGCGAACCGTTGGGTCGTGAAGGCGCAGATCCATGCCGGCGCGCGCGGCAAGGCGGGCGGCATCAAAGTGTGCAAATCTTTGAGCGAAGTACGCCACGCGGCCGAAGAGCTGCTCGGCAAGCGCCTCGTCACCATTCAGACCGGCCCTGAAGGCCAGCCTGTCCAGCGCGTTTATGTCGAAGTTGCCGACGCTTTCGACCGCGAGCTTTATCTCGGCTACGTCCTCGACCGGAAGACCGAGCGCGTCCGCGTCATCGCCTCGCGTCACGGCGGCATGGAAATCGAAGAGATCGTCAAGACCGATCCGGCGGCGATCATGCAGGTGATTGTCGAGCCCGCCGTCGGTCTGCAGAATTTTCAGGCGCGCGAACTGGCCTTCGCTCTCGGCCTCAATATCAAGCAGGTCGGCCGCGCGGTGACGACGATCATGGGCGCCTATCGCGCCTTCCGCGATTGCGACGCCTCGATGCTCGAAATCAATCCGCTGGTCGTCACCGCCGACGATCGCGTGCTGGCGCTCGATGCGAAGATGTCCTTCGACGACAATGCGCTCTTCCGCCGCCCCAATATCTCGGCGATGTTCGATCCGCAGCAGCAGGACCCGCGCGAGGCGCAGGCGGCCGAGCACAATCTCAATTACATCGGTCTCGAAGGCGAGATCGGCTGCATCGTCAACGGCGCCGGCCTCGCCATGGCGACGATGGATATGATCAAGCATGCCGGCGGGAGCCCGGCGAACTTCCTCGACGTCGGCGGCGGCGCTTCGCCCGACCGCGTCGCAACGGCTTTCCGGCTCGTTCTCTCCGACAGCAATGTCAAAAGCGTGCTGGTCAACATCTTCGCCGGCATCAATCGCTGCGATTGGGTCGCGCAAGGCATTGTCCAAGCCGTCAAGCAGACGAAGATCGGCGTGCCCTTGATCGTCCGGCTTGCCGGCACCAATGTCGAAGAAGGCCGCAAGATCATCAATGAAAGCGGCATCTCCATCATCAGCGCCGATACTTTGACCGAGGCTGCGCAAAAAGCCGTCGCCGCGTGTCGCGGCAAAGCCCACTAACATCCGGCAGGACGCGCCATGAGCATTCTCATCGACGAAAAAACACCGATCCTCGTCCAAGGCATCACCAGCGAAAAGGCGAGCTTCCACACCAAGGAAATGCAGTCCGCCGGCAGCAAGGTTGTCGCCGGCGTCACGCCTGGCAAGGGCGGCCAGACGCATAACGGCGTGCCGGTCTTCAACACCGTCAAAGAGGCGGTGCGCGCGACGGGCGCTACGACCTCGATCGCTTTCGTCGCGCCGGCCTATGCGGCCGATGCAATCATGGAAGCGTCCGACAGCGGCATCCGCCTCGTCTGCTCGATTACCGACGGCATTCCGGCGCAGGACATGATGCGCGTGAAGCGCTATCTCATGCGCTATCCCAAGGACCGGCGCACCATGCTCGTTGGCCCGAACTGCGCCGGCATCATCAGCCCCGGCAAGGCGATGCTTGGCATCATGCCGCCGCACATCTATCTGCGCGGCTCGGTCGGCATCATCTCACGCTCCGGCACGCTCGGCTATGAAGCCGCTTCGCAGATGAAGGCGCTCGGCATCGGTGTGACGACCAGCGTCGGCATCGGCGGCGATCCGATCAACGGCAGCTCCTTCGCCGATCACCTCGCTCTCTTCGAGGAGGATCCGGAGACGGAAGCCGTGTTGATGATCGGCGAGATCGGCGGCCCGCAGGAAGCGGAAGCCGCTGCCTGGATCAAAGAGAATATGACGAAGCCCGTCGTCGGGTTCGTTGCCGGCCTCACCGCTCCGAAAGGGCGCCGCATGGGCCATGCCGGCGCGATCATTTCGGCCGTCGGCGACAGCGCCGCGGAAAAGACGGAGATCATGCGCTCTTACGGTCTTGCTGTCGCGCCGAGCCCCGGCGATTTCGGCACGACGATGGCGCAGGTTCTGAGCCAGAATAAAACGCGCAAACGCGCGTGATATGGGAGGCGGTCGAAGCCTCTCCCGCTCGGGACGGGAGAGGCAACGCATCGCCCCTTTTTCCTTCCGATAAGGATTTTCCATGAGCTTTACTCTCATCGAACAAGCGCGGCCGCGTCTGCATCGCTCGGAACTTGCCGTGCCGGGCTCCGCACCCGCGATGTTCGAGAAGGCGGCGAAGTCGGCGGCCGACATCATCTTCCTCGATGTCGAGGATGCGGTCGCCCCCGACGATAAAGAGCAAGCGCGGAAAAATATCGTCGCCGGCCTCAATGAGGTCGATTGGGGCACGAAGACGATGATGGTCCGCATCAACGGACTCGATACGCATTATATGTATCGCGATGTCGTCGATATCGTCGAAGCCTGCCCGCGCCTCGACATGATCCTCATTCCCAAGGTCGGCGTGCCGGCGGATGTCTATGCGATCGACATGATGGTCACGCAGATCGAGGCGGCCAAAAAGCGCACCAAGCGCATCGGCTTCGAAGTGCTGATCGAGACGGCGCTCGGAATGGCCAATGTCGAAGCGATCGCGCAATCGAGCAAGCGGCTCGAAGCCATGTCCTTCGGCGTCGCCGACTATGCCGCCTCCACCCGCGCGCGAACAACGGTGATCGGCGGCGTCAATCCAGATTACGGCGTTTTGGCCGACAAGGACGCGGACGGAAAGCGCGCCTATTTCTGGGCCGATCAATGGCACGCGGCGCAGACGCGCATGATGGTTGCCTGCCGCGCCTATGGTCTGCGGCCGATCGACGGACCTTTCGGTGATTTCTCCGATGCCGACGGTTATATTGCCGCGGCAAAGCGCGCGGCCGTGCTCGGCTATGAAGGCAAATGGGCGATCCATCCTTCGCAGATCGAGCTTGCCAACCGCGTCTTCACGCCGTCGGAGGCAGAAGTCGCGAAAGCGCGCCGCATTGTCGAAGCCATGCAGCAGGCGGCGAAGGACGGCAAAGGCGCTGTTTCGCTCGACGGACGCCTCATCGACATCGCCTCGATCCGCATGGCCGAAGCGCTGCTCGACAAAGCCAAGGCGATGGCCGGCTGAGGTTTGCGCCTCTCCCTTTGATCCGATAGAAGGTTGGCGGATTTGAGGGATGCCGATGGCCGAGAATGGCGAGGCCGAGAGTGATAAGGGCCCAGCGCCCGTGTCCGTCCAAGGCGCGACGACGCCACTGCGCGAAAAACTGGTGATCGAGGGCGAGGCGATCCGTCTCGGCGATCAATCAAGCCAGACATCCGCGGAAGAAGCGCCCGGTCTTGCGGCCATGGGTCTTGCCGCGGCCTCGACAGCGCAGGCCAAAGCTGGCGCCGAGCCTTCGCCAAAAAATCAGGATACGAAAACGCAGCCGCGCCCGCGCGGTCGCCGTGGCCTTTTTCCCATCGTGACCACGATCGTCCTCGGCGCGGCAATCGCCGTCGGCGGCGCTTGGGCGTTGCATCGTCTCGATCGCTCCTCAACTTCCCTTGCGGCTCTGCAAGCGCGGATCGATGCGCTCGAACATCAAGTGCAAGGAACGCCGGCGCTCCAATCGACATTGGGCGCGCTCGACAAGCGCGTCGCTGCGCTCGAACAGAGCACCGATTTCGCCCATAACACGTTGATGCATCTGCAAGCGAGCCTGCAACAGCTCGAAAGCGATCTGCAAAAAGCCACCAGCAGCGGAACAGGCGGAGCCATTGATCTCGTGCCGCTGACCGAACGCATCGTCAGCATCGAGAATAAACTTGCTGCACTCGATCAGAAAGTCGATGCGGCGGCGGCGAAGTTTTCCGACGACCTCCGCGGCCTGCAAAGCGATAAATCCACGGCCGCGCAGACGGCGATGTCGCACGCGGATGTCGATGCCATTGCAATTCTCGCCACTAATCTGCGCCGCAAGGCCGACTCTGGCGCGCCTTTCGCCGACGAACTCGCCGCGCTGGAAAATCGCGGCGTCGATAAGGAAAAGCTCGCCGCGCTCGCGCCTCTGGCCGACAGCGGCGTGCCGAGCGGGGCGGCGCTCGAGAAAGAGTTCGCGGCGCTGAGCCCGCAGCTTTTCGCCTCAGAGCCGGAGCCGAAGGCCATTATGGCGCGGCTTGTGCACGATCTGCGGCATCTGATCCGCATTCGTAAAATCGGAGACACGGAAGGCACTGATCTCTCCGCCCAAGTCGCCCGGATTCAAGCGGCGCTCAATGCCGGAAAATTTGAGGACGCTGATCGCGAATGGTCGGCTCTTCCGGACGCAGCCAAGAGGCAGACGCAGGATTTCGGACAGTCTTTGGAGCAGCGCGTGACGGCCGAGGCCGCCGCCCAGTCGATCGAGGCGGAGGCTTTCGCCGCCCTGGCGAAAGTCAAGTCTTGACCGGAGCCTTTTAGCGTCATTGTCTCAACTTCGTCTCGCCGGCAGCGCGAGCGTGCCAAGGTAAACGATGCTTCGCATTCTGGTCTTTCTCGGCGGTCTCGCGCTCGTCGCCTTCGGCATCGCCTGGATCGCCGATCGGCCGGGCGACATCGTGTTCACCTGGCAGGGCTATCATGTCGAGACCTCGGTCGGCGTCGGCCTCGCGCTTCTTCTCATTGCGGCGATTACGATCGCCGTCCTTTGGGGCGTCATCCGCTTTCTGCTGCGCTCGCCGCGGCTCATGCGCCAGCGCGCGGCGGTGCGCCGACGCGCCAAGGGTCTGACGGCGCTCACGCGCGGCATGATCGCGGTCGGCGCCGGCGATGCGCGGCTGGCAAAAAAATCCGCCGCGGAAGCGGGCCGCCATCTCGATGATGAGCCGCTCGCGCATCTTCTCCGTGCGCAAGCCGCGCAACTCTCGGGCGATCGCGCCGCGGCGATCGAAGCCTTCGAGCGCTTGGCGAAAGGTGCCGAGACGCGGCTTCTGGGTCTCCGCGGTCTTCATGTCGAAGCGCAGCGGCGCGGCGATCACGAGGCCGCCATTCATTATGCGCAGGAGGCGCATAAGATCGCGCCGCTGCCTTGGTCGGCGAAGGCGGTGTTGGAACATCGCGCGGCGCATTCGGACTGGCATGGCGCGCTCGCCGCGCTCAACAGCCAGATCGCCGCGAAACTCGTTGATAAACATACGGGCCAGCGCCAGCGCGCCGTTCTCCAAACGGCGATCGCGCTTGATGAAGCCGAGCGTGCGCCGGACGATGCCTTGCGGCTCGCGCGCGAAGCCTTGGCGCATGCGCCCGATCTCGTGCCGGCGAGCGTGCTTGCCGCGCGCATCCTCGCCCACAAAGGCGAAGTGCGCCGCGCCGCGAAAATGATCGAAACCGCTTGGTCGCGCCAGCGTCATCCAGAACTCGCCGAAACTTTTCTCGATCTGCGCACGGGCGATTCCAATGCCGATCGTTTGGCGAAAGCGCAGACGCTTGCCAAATTCGCGCCGAATGATCCCGAAAGCCGGATGATCGTGGCGCGCGCTGCGCTGGCCGCGCGCGATTTTGGCACAGCCCGCAAGGCGATGGTGCCGCTGATTGCAGAAGGTGCGCGCCCCAGCGTGCGCGCTTGTCTCATCATGGCGGAACTCGAAGACGCGGAATCGGGCGATCAAGGTCAGGTGCGCGAATGGCTGGCGCGCAGTGCGCGTGCGCCGCGCGATCCCGCCTGGATCGCGGATGGCGTGATCTCGAAACATTGGGCGCCGGTTTCGCCGGTGACGGGACGCCTCGATGCGTTCGTCTGGCAGACGCCGGAGGAACGGCTTGGCGCGGATCTCGATGCCGATCGCGAAGCGCTGGAATGGGCGCGCCATTGGGCGCTGCCGCGGCCACGCGACGGAGAGCGCTATGAGGCTCAGCCGGTCATCGCGCGCGCTTTCGTGCCGGAAAAAATCGGGCCGATCATCGACGCGATGCCGGAGCCGGAGGCACGGGCCTCGTCGCCCGATGAAGAGCCCGAGCCGCAGAAAGCCGAGCCCCGATTGGCGCGACCGGCGCAGACGGTCATCTTCCCCATGGCCGGCGCGCCAGACGATCCCGGCCCCGACGAGGAAGCCACTGATTCCGATGCCATTCGCCGCGTTGGCCGGGTGTAAAGGCGGCGCCTTGCCAATGGGCGCCGAACTGGCCTAAGAGGGTGCGCCCGCTTCGCGGGCACGGTCAGCCGCAATAGCTCAGTTGGTAGAGCATCTCATTCGTAATGAGAGGGTCGGGGGTTCGAATCCCTCTTGCGGCACCATCAGCTTAGCAGTTAGCTCCACATAGAGGCACATACAGCCCGTAAGATCAGCATGTTAGCGACAATCGCCCGGACATAGCGAGTCGCCAAAAAGCGTGACTTCTCACCAAATGACGGGTACGATTCCGGGTACGAAATACCGGTCGGGGACATCGTACCCGTGCCTCTTACCCAGTTTGCGATCATACACGCCGCTGCAAAGGAGAAGCCCTACAAGCTCCCCGACGGCGGCGGTTTATATCTGCTCGTGCAACCCGGCGGCAGCAAAGCATGGCGCTTGCGCTATTCGTTTGCCGTATTGCGCTCTTTCGTTGGAGCATTTTGGAACAATTCTTCGCCATCAATTCGACAAGCTCGCCCTATTGGGCGGCCGGTGCGACGTATACTTCGGTGGTGGAAAGTTCCACTCACCGGTCCGGCTTCTCATCAATGGCAGAGTCACTGCAGAGGTAGGATCGGATTGCCTGTCGTATGGGGAACCCTTGGTTGAGACTGCCCGTGGCTTCCTTGAGCGCGAACTGAGGAACTTTCGCTTTATCTCCGACTGTCGGGTGATGTTCGAAGTCACTTCGCATCGAACCCGTGGCATCCAAGTTGAGCGAGCGGGCGCTCAGCCGGAATTTCATCAATTTCGACCTAGGAGCGTCCAGGACGTCCCGGAGCACACGCTCCCACTAGCAAATGATACGTCTGCGGGCTGCGCATGGGCACCCTTCTCCGCACTTGAGCGTGCTGTGCTTCAGGCTGAGCAATCGCTCACTTCGGATGTCGCGAGGGCGGAGAGATCCTGGCTAGGATCAGATGTGAAGATAATGGCAAGCCGCTCGGGGAGCGACGTCGATGTGACAATCTCTGTGCCGCAAGTATCGTCAGAAGTAAATTCCGCAGAAGAGTACTTTGCACACCTTGAGGAAATCCGTACGCGTATGACCTCGACGTTTTGTGACGAATTTGGTTCAAGTCAAGTCCGGCTAAGCCTCAATCCAGGAGACGACTTGCAGCGGCAAATGCTCTACATGAAGTATACTGGGTCTTCCGTTGAATCGGGCGACGAAGGTGTTGTGGGTCGGGGTAACCGCATAGGCGGTCTGATGGCCGCGTGCCGCCCATATTCAATGGAAGGGCTTGGCGGCAAAAATCCTGCTTATCACGCGGGAAAGCTCTATTCGGCTGCAGCATGGGATATTGCGCAGCGGGTATGGGCTGAGTTGGAAGTGCCGTCCGAGGTGTTTGTCGTAAGCCAAATGGATCGACCACTGAACGACCCTTGGCTCGTAACAGTTCGATGTTACGGAAGGCCGAGCAAAGAAGAGGTCCGTTCGATTGTGGAGCAGACCGTCACGGACGTAAAAGGGCTCACTACCCGGATACTTAGTGGTTTCTATCCGCTGGCATAGCTTCATCGCCGCATGGTCGGGCTTGTCATCCACCCGGTCTACGAGCGCGTGCCAGCCCCGACCACCATCCGGCAGATTGGCATCTCCGCTGTTTCCCGATTTCCGCGGTGACAGGGCGACCGCCAAATCGTCGCGGAGTCGATTGGATGCGAACGTCAACTGCGCCGCGGCGGTGGTTTGGTGCCCGTTGCAGTCGAAAAAATCACGGGTACAGAGGCGGGTAGAAATTGAAGAACGAAAAAATGAAATCTCCTAATATCAATCAGGTATCGAGAAATTCGATTCCCTCTTGCGCACCATTTACTGCGAAATCGTGAACCCGCACTGCTTCTGTTCCATCTCGATCTGCTTCGTGATGCGGACGGCGTTCTCTGCGTAGGCCTGGGTCACGGAGCCGTTGTGCACGGTCTTATTTTTCAGCGGACTCACGCCTGCGCAGAGGTGGAAGACATGCGGCGCCTTGGATTTCGTGGCGCCGTCTTCCGGCGCGATCCAGTAGACGACGTCTTGACCGTTGGGGTGTTGCGCGTCCTTCGTCGCCGCGGCCACCGTGGAGGAGTCCGTGGCGATCTCCTTCGCCTGGGCGGCGACATCGGGCGAACAGGCTGTGGTCGGCTGCCCCGTCTTAATTTGGGTCGCGCACGCGTTCATGTCCTGGGTGTACTGCTCGACCGACGGGGGTTTGAAGCTGACCCCGATCAGCGTCGCGATCACGGCCAGCACGACGCCGATGCCGCCGGCAACCTTCTTGGTCTGCGGATCCATATCCTTGTCGGACAAGATCAGGAAAACCAGCGGGAGGAAGGCAATCAGCGTGATGATCGCGCCGAGCTGGTTTTGGAAGAAAAATCGGGCCGTGTCGGATTCGCGGGCCGGATCGTGCCTGTTGGCCGCTTTCCACAGCAAGTTGCCTGCGATTGCGAAGACCGCGATCCCGACCAGAAAGCCGATCAGCAGCAGCATGTTCCCATGGTCGAACTTGTGCTGGTAGAACAAGTAGATCGCGGCGATCTCGCCGCCAATGGCGACGATCCAGCAGAGCACGGCAAAAAGGCGGAGGCGCGTCGCGGAGGACTTCTGGTCCTGCGTTGCTTGCCAATCCTTGGTAACGTCTGCGGTCGGCTTCTTGTTGGTCATGAGTAGGTCTCTCGAAATCGACACTTTGGGCCGTCCTTATTTACATGGTAGCGGGACAACGGAAAAGAGAATTCGCCTGAAACAAAAAGAAGCCGCCCTTCGGCGGCTCCTCTCTCTGCCACTCTTTGAAACTTCGCGTCAAAAATTCGGATCTTGCGAAGCCTCATAGGCCATCGCCGTCGTTTGCGGATCGAGCCGGATCATCTTGGCTTCGTCGGCGCAGTCGCCATTGATGACGGCGACGGAATCGTAACCGAGCGCCGGAAAGCGCGCGATGATCACGCCGTCGCCCCAGATGTCCGTGCTCCGGCCGACCTTGTCGTTGAGATAATAGAAGAAGCGCTCGGCTTGATCGCCGGTGAGTTGAACAGCATCGCCGCCCGCCTGTTCCGCCGAAGCTTGCGCCTCGACGAAGGCAGCGCTTGGCTCTGCGCATCCCTGCTCGTCCGCTTGCGCTAGCGCTGTTGCTCCAAGAATGCCGGCAACGCCGACGAAAGTTCCGACGACAAAATGTTTCATGGCTGCACCTCAGGTTCGCGCCGCCCAGCCGCGGTCGTAATTGTGATGCCGCAGCCAAAGTTGCATCCCGACTCGCTCAAAGGATCGGCGGACTACAACGCCGCGATCGGTTCTTCTGCGCGAATGCGCACCGGCACTGATTTCGAGGCCGGCGTCTTCGACCTGTCTTCGTGATGCGCCAAGGCGATGAGCGGATTCATTTCGGGATAGTATGAGCCGAGACAGCCGTCCGGCAGGCGGAAGGGCGTCACCTTCAACGGTCCGACCTGGCGTGTGATGCCATCTTCCGCATCGCTGACCAGCGAGACCATCTGGCCTTCCTTCAACCCGGCGCGTGCGATCTCATCCGGATTGATCAACAGAACGTCGCGCGTGCCCTCGATGCCGCGCAGGCGGTCGCTGAAGCCGTAGATCGTCGTGTTGAACTGATCGTTGCTGCGCATGGTGATGAGGCGATAGCGGCCGGGCGCATCGTCGAAGCCTGTCGCCGACAGATGATCCGGAACGGTGAATTCCGCCTTGCCGCTCTGCGTCTTCCAAATGCGCTCGCGCGCGCTGTTGCCGCGATAGAAGCCGCCCGGCGTAAAGAGCCGCTTGTTGAAGTCGCGAAATGAATCGGGATAGGTTTCTTCGATCAGATCGCGGACCAAAGCGTAGTCGCCGATCCATTCATCCCATTTGACTTTGGGATTGCGCCGCAGCGTCGTCTTCGCGAGCCCCGCAACAATCGCGGCCTCGGAGCGAAGATGTTCGCTCGCGGACTTTCTGCGCGCAATCGAGCCATGGATGCAGCTGAATGTGTCTTCCATCGAGACGGTTTGCGGGCCGCTCGCCTGGATGTCCTCCTCGGTGCGCCCGAGGCAAGGCAACAGATAGGCGATCTCGCCGTTGATCACATGGCTGTGGTTCAGTTTCGTCGCAATCTGAACGGTAAGGCGCATCTTCTTCCAGGCGGCTTCCATCAGTGCGTGTTCGGGAATGGCGCGGACAAAATTGCCGCCGAGCCCGATGAAGGCCTTTACCTTGCCAGCGAGCATGCCTTCGCAGGCTTCAACCGTGTTCATGCCCTTTTCGCGCGGCGGCTCGAAGCCGAACATTTTTGCGAGCTTATCGAGCGGCACGAGTTCCGGCTTTTCGGAAATGCCGACCGTGCGCTGGCCCTGCACATTGGAATGGCCGCGCACCGGCGAGATGCCTGCACCGTCGCGGCCGATATTGCCTTTGAGAAGCAGCATGTTGACGAGGGTTGCGATACTTTCGAAGCCGTGCACATGCTGGGTAAGGCCCATGCCATAAACGGCGATGACATTCTCGGCTTCGACATAGACTTGCGCGGCCCCTTCAATGGCGGCGCGCGAAAGACCCGAGCACGTTTCGATCTCGTCCCAGCTCGTCTCCCGCGCCTTTTTTCGAAGGCCTCGAAGCCGTCCGTATGTTGCGCGATGAAATCGACATCGAGGATGCGCTTACCCTTCGCCTTAGCGGCGTCGTCGCAGGCGAAGATGTGTTTACACATTCCGAGAATGGCAGCGATGTCGCCGCCCGCTTTCAGCTGATGATATTGCGCGCTGATCTGCGTTTCATGGCCGGTGATCATCTCGGATGGATTTTGCGGATTGACGAAGAATTCGAGTCCTCTCTCCCGAATCGGATTGAAGGTGATTATCTTCACGCCGCGCCGCGCCGCATCCTGCAAGGGATGCAGAAAGCGCGGACTGTTCGTGCCGGGATTTTGGCCGAAGAAGAACATGGCATCGCAGCTCTGCAAATCCTGATAGACGCAGGTGCCGACGCCGGCGCCGAGAACTTTGGTGAGTGTGACCGAGGTCGTCTCGTGGCACATGTTGGAACTGTCGGGCAGATTGTTGTGGCCATAAAGCCGCGCGAAAAGCGCGTAGAGATAAGAGGCTTCGAGGCTGGCGTGACCGGAGGCATAGAAGATCGCCGATTTCGGATCGAGCGCCTTGAGTTCGCGGCCGATCGCTTCAAAGGCCTCGTCCCAGCTGCACGGCACATAGTGATCGCTGGCGCGATCGTAACGCATCGGTTGTGTCAGCCGGCCTTGCTGTTCGAGATCGTAGTCCTGCCATGTCTCGAGTTCGCTGACGCTGTGCCGGGCGAAAAACTCCGGCGTGCAGAGCCGGCTCGTCAGCTCCCATAAGGTCGCTTTCGCGCCGTTCTCGCAGAATTCGAAGGCATGATAATCGGCGGGCTTCGCCCATGAGCAGGAGACGCACATGAATCCATGCGGCTTGTTCTGCGACATTAAAGTTTCGATGGCCGTCGGTGCATCGAGCTCTTTTCCGTAGACGCTAAGGATACCGCGGAGCGAACCCCAACCTCCGGCTGGGCCTTCATATTCAATCGTCTCGACTTTGTTGGCTTTGCTCACGGCGCTGCCTTTCGTTGGCCGCTGCCAGGCAGCGGATTGCTCCACCACGTTAACGAGCGCGGCATGGGCTCGGTTCCCGCTACGCTTTGCAGGGATTTCGTCGCGCCGCATTCACGCCATCATTGTTAATCTCGGCGCGCTCGCTCGCTTCCGATTGGCTTCGAACACAAACGCGACAATAAAACGCTGCGTGCAACACGCGTTTGTGTTCGATCGGACGTCATTGGTTCCATCATCAGTCTGATCGCGACAATCTGGCGCGCTTAATCGCAGAGTTGCCGAAGGCTGCACACTTTCTGAACAAAAAGCGACGCTAGCAACCGCCCTCTCTGCAACAACAGAAAGGGTGAGATATTGAGATTCGCAAGTGTCGCTTTAGGCCTCGTCTCGGCTTCCATGTGCTTCATGGGAGTCGCTTCGGCGGTTCCTTTCGGTCCAGGCTCCGCTGATAGCGCGACAAGCGTCGACGCGAGTGCAACGAGCAGTGGGTCCGGAAACGACAGCAACAGTCACAGCTTCAAAACGTCTCACAATGACTATCATGAGGGTAATGAAGGCCTGGTGATCAAGGCGTCGTACTATTCGCAAGGCACTCGCACGGCGTCAGGAGAACGCTTCAATCCCAATGGATACACTGCGGCGAGTCGCACATTGCCTTTCGGCACGATGCTGCGGCTGACAAATCCGAGGAACGGCCGTTCGGTCGTCGTCCGCGTGAACGATCGTGGGCCATTCGTCCGTGGCCGCAGCCTCGATGTCGCCCGCGGCGCAGCCGCCGCGCTCGGCATGATCGCTCAGGGCACCGCGAACCTCGTCATGGCGCGAGTAAACTAAGTCGCGACCCTCGCGGTCAATCCCAAGCCAGGCTGAAAGATCATCTCAACAGCCGTTTCGCGACAGTGTGATGGCGCTTCTGTGCGCCATCACACGCCTTTCCTTGAATTTGCGCCGGCGCGATCAATGCCCCTCGAAGGCGATCAACGTGCGCACCGGCACGCCGAGGGCTTCGATCTTCTTGGCGCCGCCGAGTTCCGGCAGATCGATGACGAAGCAGGCGGCGACGACTTTCGCGCCGAGTTTTTGCAACAGCTTCACCGCGCCTTCCGCCGTGCCGCCCGTCGCGATGAGATCATCGACGAGGATCACTTTCTCGCCGGCGACGAGCGCATCCTCATGCATCTCCATTTCATCGACGCCGTATTCGAGCGAATAGCCGATCGACACCGTCTTATGCGGCAGCTTGCCCTTCTTGCGGATCGGGATAAAGCCGGTCGAGAGCTGATGCGCGACGGCCCCGCCGAGAATGAAGCCGCGCGCTTCGATGCCGGCCACTTTGTCGATCTTGGTCCCGGCAAACGGCTGCACCAACTCATCGATCGAGCGGCGGAAGGCACTGGCATCGCCGAGCAGTGTGGTGATGTCGCGGAACATAATGCCGGCTTTTGGATAATCCGGGATGGTTCTGATCGCGGCTTTCAAATCGGATTTGGAAATCATTGCTGCGAGTCCTGCCTTGAGAGACATTCTTTGGGACGTGGACGCGTCACGCGTCCGCGACCCGTTTCACGAGAAGGCTGAGTTTTTTCATGATCTCCGGGTCGCGAGCCTCGGGCTGCGTGATGATGGCGGCCTCAAGCGCGCGGTCCGAGCCGATGGGGCAGCGTTCATGCTCGGCCGGGAAATCATGCAGCAGCCGCGCCAGAAGCCGCGCGGCCTTGTCGGCGTTCTCGCCGACCGTCTTGATGATGATCGCGACATCGACATGATCGTGGTCCGGATGCCAGCAATCGTAATCCGTCACCATGGCGACAGTCGCATAGGAGATTTCAGCTTCTCGCGCGAGTTTGGCTTCCGGCATGGCGGTCATGCCGATCACATCGAATCCGGCGGCTTTATAAGCGAGCGATTCCGCTTGCGAGGAAAACTGCGGGCCTTCCATCGCGACATAGGTGCCTCCTTGGACATAGGCGATCTTTTCCGCATCGGCCGCGGCGGCGATCCGCTGTTGCAGAAGCGGCGCGATCGGATGCGCCATCGAGACATGCGCGACGCAGCCATTGCCGAAGAAGGAAGTTTGCCGCGCATAGGTGCGATCAACGAATTGATCGATGAGCACGAAGAGGCCGGGCGCCAGCTCCTGCTTGAAGGAACCGCAGGCGGAGACGGAGACGATGTCCGTGACCCCCGCGGCCTTCAGCGCATAGATATTCGCGCGGTAGTTGATGCCGGAGGGTGAGAGGCGGTGGCCGCGCCCGTGGCGGGGGAGAAAGACGACCTCTGTCTTGCCGATGCGGCCGAAACGCAGCGCGTCGGACGGCTCGCCCCAGGGTGTGGTGATCTTCTCTTCGCGCAGGTCCGCGAGGCCGGGGAGATGATAGACTCCGGAGCCGCCGATAATCCCGACGATAGCTTTGGTCATTTGGATTGGCTCTTGGGGCTTTGCTCTGGGAGGGTTCGCGGGGCGACGTTGAAAAGCGCGGCAGTTTCAACGCCGAGCTGGAGCAAGGCAAGAGGCCGGGTCTAATTTTTCTTGAGCGTGGCCGGACACGGCAGCCGTTCGAGGAAACGTGATCGCAGCACGAGGCCGAGGGCTAGCTTACGGCGATTTTAGAGAAACGAACTTGGGCGCCGCCTCGTAGAAGGCTCAGACCCACCGCCAATGAGGATCGGATCGATGTTCATCCGCCATAAAAACCGCTGGGAAATTCCCGAGCGCGAGGCGACGCCTGAAGCCGCGTTTTTCGCCCGCCGCAGTCTCTTGAAGGCAGGGGCCGCGGCGATCGCCGTCGAGGCCCTCGGTGTCCCGCCACTCTTTGCCGCGGGCGAGGCGCCCGATCCCACCGCCAGTCTCTATCCCGCCAAGCGCAACGATGCATTCAAGCTCGACCGGCCGCTGACGCCTGAATCCGTCAATCAGCATTACAACAATTTCTACGAATTCAGCATGGCGAAAAGCGCCGGCGACGATGCCCGTGCCGATCTCGTCACGCGGCCCTGGACGGTCCAGATCGACGGTCTCGTCGAGAAGCCGATGACAATCGGCGTTGACGATCTCATTCGCGCCATGACGCTTGAGGAGCGGCTTTATCGTCATCGTTGCGTCGAAGCCTGGTCGATGACCATTCCCTGGACCGGTTTTCCGCTGAAAAAGCTCGTCGATTACGCCAAGCCGCTCTCCGGCGCGAAATATGTTCAGCTGCAGACGTTCAAAGATCCGAAAATGGCGCCCGGTCAGCAGCAGTTTTGGTATCCGTGGCCCTATACCGAAGGTGTCACCATGGCGGAGGCGACGAACGATCTCGCCTTTATGGTCACGGGCGCTTACGGCAAGCCGCTCGACAAAAGTTTTGGCGCGCCAATGCGGCTCGCGCTGCCGTGGAAATATGGATTCAAATCGATCAAATCGATCGTCAAGATTTCCTTCGTCGCCGATCGGCCGAAGACCTTTTGGGAGACCTTGGGCGCGGACGAATACGGCTTCTGGGCGAATGTGAATCCCGACGTGCCGCATCCGCGCTGGAGCCAGGCAACGGAAGAACTTATTGGCACCGGCGGCCAACGCCGGCCGACGCTCATTTATAATGGCTATGGGGACGAAGTCGCCGGGCTCTACAAAGGCCTCGGCAGTGAGAAGCTCTTTATGTGAGGCCACGCCCCCCTCCCTTGTGGGGAGGGGTCAGGGTTGGGGGTTTGAAAGTCGGACCATTTTCCGCCAACCCCCACCCCCGACCGCTTTTAGCGGTCCTGCCCCCCACAAGGGGGAGGGTGAAGCGTCAATGCGGCACGCTCGACCAGATCTTCTTCTTGGTGAAATAGAGCAGGCTCGCGAATACGATCAAAAAGAGGATCACCTGGAAGCCGAGCTTCTTGCGCTGAGCGAGCTTCGGTTCCGCGGCCCAATAGAGAAAGGCCGCGACATCTTTTGAGTATTGCTCGACCGTCTGCGGCGTCCCGTCGGTATAGGGCACGGCGCCATCGGAGAGAGGCTTTGGCATCGCGATCTTATGACCCGGGAAATAGGCGTTGTACTGCGGGTCGTTCGCGTCCGTGTAGCCGTTCATGATCCCGACGATATAGTCCGGCCCCTGCTCCTGATATTGCGTGAACAGATCAAAGATAAAGAGCGGGAACGGACGCGGGATCGAACGCGCCTTGGCGAGATCGGACATGTCGGGCGGCGCGACGCCGAGCGCTGCGGCAGCCGCCTGCGGATTGGCGAAGGGCGACGGGAAAGGGTCCGACGGCCGGCCCGGGCGCTTGAACATATCGCCTGAATCATTCGGGCCATCTTCGATCTGAAAGGTCGCGGCCAGCGTCTTGACTTGCGCTTCCGTAAAGCCGGGGCCGCCGGGCTCGCTCAAATCGCGAAACGCGACGAGGTTCATCGAATGGCAGGCCGAGCAGACCTTTTGATAGACTTCATAGCCACGCTGCAATTGCGCCTGATCGTATTGGCCGAAGGGGCCGGCGAAACTCCAGGTCTGACGTGGCGGAACGGGCTCGTCCAAACCTTCTGCGCTGACCGCGATGCTGCCGAAGGCAAGACCGCCGAGCGCGAGGCCGATTGCAGCGGCGATGGCGAAGGGACTTTTTGTCTTACGCAGCGCCATGGTCTTTTTTCCCGAGTGCCGATCCATTCGCATCATCCGCTCAGGCTTTCTTCGGCGCGAGCACCGAATCCGCAATCGATGCCGGCAAGGGTCGCGGCGTCTCGATGAAACCGAGAAGCGGCAGGATGACGAGGAGATGCAGGAAATAATAGGTCGTGAAAATACGGCCGAAGATCACATACCAGCCTTGTGGCGGCATGGCGCCGATGTAGCCGAGGCCGATGACGCAGACGACGAAAACCCAGAAGAAGATGCGATAGAGCGGCCGATAGGCGGCGGACTTGATCTTCGACGTATCGAGCCAGGGCAGGAAGGCGAAGAGCAGGATTGCGCTGAACATGGCGGTGACGCCACCGAGTTTCGAAGGGATCGAGCGCAGGATCGCGTAGAATGGCAGATAGTACCATTCCGGCACGATATGCACCGGCGTCTTCAGCGGGTTCGCCGGAATGTAATTATCGGCGTCGCCGAGATAGTTCGGCACATAGAAGACGAACCACGCAAAGAAGATCAGGAAGCAGACGAGCGCGAAGCCGTCCTTTAGGGTGAAATAGGGATGGAAGGGCAGCGTGTCCTTCTCCGATTTCACCTCGACGCCGGTCGGATTGTTCGAGCCCGGCACATGCAGGGCCCAGATGTGCAGCACGACGACGGCCGCGATCATGAAGGGCAGGAGATAGTGCAGCGAGTAGAAGCGATTGAGCGTCGCATTGTCGACGGCGAAACCGCCCCAGAGCCAGGTCGTGATCGCATTGCCGACGACGGGGATCGCCGAAAAAAGGCTGGTGATGACGGTCGCGCCCCAAAAGCTCATCTGGCCCCAGGGCAGAACATAGCCCATGAAGCCCGTCGCCATCATCAGCAGATAGATGATGACGCCCAAAATCCAGAGGACTTCGCGCGGCGCTTTAAAGGAGCCGTAATAGAGGCCGCGCAGAATATGGATATAGACCGCGATGAAGAACATCGAGGCGCCGCTGGCGTGCGCATAGCGCAACAGCCAGCCATAGTTCACATCGCGCATGATGTGCTCGACCGAATCGAAGGCGAGCGTAGATTCCGGCGTGTAATGCATCGCCAGCACCACGCCGGTAACGATCTGCGCCACCAGCATGAAGGAAAGGATGCCGCCGAAGGTCCACCAATAGTTGAGATTGCGCGGATTGGGGAAGGTGACGAAGGAAGAGTGGAGCAGCCCCATGATCGGCAGGCGGCTTTCAAACCAACGGGCTAAGCCGCTTTTCGGGACATAGGTCGATTGGCCGCTCATGATCTCTTCTCTTTATGACCGTCTCGACTGGCGCATAGCGCTCGGATCAGCCGACCGTAATTTTGGTGGGAGATGTGAAGGCATAGGCGGGAACGACGAGGTTGTACGGCGCGGGGCCCTGGCGGATGCGTCCGGACGTATCATACACCGAACCGTGGCAGGGGCAGAACCAGCCGTCATACTGACCTTGATGGCCGAGCGGCACGCAGCCGAGATGCGTGCAGATGCCGATGACCACCAGCCATTCCGGCTTTTGGACGCGGGAGGCGTCGGTGGCGGGATCGCGCAATTCGTTGAGGGAAACGGCTTCCGCGGCGTCGATTTCCTTTTTCGTCCTGTGCCGGACGAAGACCGGCTTGCCGCGCCATTTCACAGTTACGATCTGGCCCTCGGCGATATTGCTGAGATCGACTTCGGTGGCTGCCTGGGCGAGCGTCGAAGCGTCCGGATTCATCTGGTCGATCAACGGCCAGACGACCGCGCCGACGGCAACAACTCCGGCGGCTCCGGTCGCCACATACAGGAAATCCCGCCTTGTCGGTTCGCTGATCGATGCGCTGTTGGCCACTCTGTAATCCTTGCAATCCAGACAAGCGGATTTGACATAGAAGCAACCGCCAAAGTGCCGCAATGCGGCGCTTCGCCACTCTGCTGGCCGCCCCTATGGTCGGCTTGGCTGGCCATTCTCTTGGAGCCGGGCCACACTTGCGTGGAGGCACCCAAGGCTCGGCAAAACGTGCAGGGTTGCGCCCGGTCAATAAAACCCACGATTGAGTGCCGTGCCCGCTCTCACGCTTGCTCTCTACCAGCCGGATATTCCGCAGAATTGCGGGACAATGTTGCGGCTTTGCGCCTGTCTCGGCCTTGATGCGGCGATCATCGAGCCGGCGGGCTTTCCGGTCTCCGACCGCGCTTTCCGCCGCGCCGGGATGGATTATCTGGGTCATGTCGCGATCGCGCGGCACGTGAATTTCGAGGGTTTCGAGGCCTGGCGGAGGGCCTGCGCCCGAAGGCTCGTGCTGCTCTCGACCAAGGCCGCGGTGCCCTATTGCGATTTCGATTTCCACGAAGGCGACGTCCTTCTCGTTGGGCGCGAATCCTCGGGCGTGCCGGAGGAGGTTCATGCCGCCGCCGAGGCGCGCATTGTGATCCCCATGCAACCGGGGTTGCGTTCGCTCAATGTGGCGGTTGCGGCGGCCATGGTCGTGGGCGAGGCGCTGCGGCAGATTGGCAAGGAAAGCGGCCCCATTCCGAAAATTTGATGCGCATCAAAGGCTGAGGCGCGCGCTTCGTCTTTAACCAAGCGCATGACTTTTGCCCATCATCGAACAGAAGCCAGCCGGCTCGATCGGCTGATCGCCAAATATGGGGGGCGCGTGCCGCGCTATACGTCCTATCCGACGGCGGTACAGTTTTCGTCCGCCGTAGGCGAGAGCGATTTTCGCCGCTGGCTTCGATCGCTCCGGCGCGCCGACGGCGCGATCTCGCTTTATCTTCATATCCCCTTTTGCGCGCAGCTCTGCTGGTATTGCGGCTGCCATACGAAGGTCGCCAATGCGCACGCGCCCGTCGCGGATTATGTGGCCGATCTCCTCACCGAGATCGACCGTGTCGCGGACGCATTGTCGGGTCGGCTCGACGTCGCGTCCGTCCACTTTGGCGGCGGTACGCCGAATATGTTGTCGCCCGACGAATTGGCGATCATTCTCGCGCGGATCGCCAAAAAATTCGATCTCAAATCCGACGCCGACATCGCCGTCGAAATCGATCCGCGTCTCTTGACGCGCGATTGGGCCTTGGGTGCAGCGCGCGAAGGCGTCACACGCGCGAGCCTCGGCGTGCAGGATTTCAATCCCGCGGTGCAAGCCGCTATCCACCGTGTGCAGCCTTTCGAGACCGTCGCTCGCGCGCGCGACGCGCTGCGCGATGCGGGCGTCGCTTCGGTCAATCTCGATTTGATGTATGGGCTGCCGCGCCAGACGCTCGGCAGTCTTGAAGCAACGACCGCGCAGGCGATCGAACTCGCGCCCGATCGTCTCTCGCTTTTCGGCTATGCGCATGTGCCGTGGATGAAGCCGCATCAGGCGTTGATCAAAGAGGCGGAACTGCCCGATGCGCGCACGCGTCTTCTGATGCAGCGTCAAGCCGCGATGGATCTTGAAGACGCGGGCTTTCAGCGCCTCGGCCTCGATCATTTCGCGCGACGCGAGGATGCACTCGCCGAGGCTTCGGCCGCGCACACAATGCGGCGCAATTTTCAAGGCTATACGAATGATGCGGCCGATGTCGTCTTGGGTTTCGGGGCGTCGGCCATCTCGCGGCTGCCGCAAGGCTATGCGCAAAACGTCGCCGACACGCGCGGATGGCGCGAAAGGATCGACAAAGGCCGGCTTCCCGTCGCGCGCGGCGTCGTGCTCGATGAGGAGGATCGTTTCCGCGCCGCGCTCATCGAGCGGCTGATGTGCGATTTTTTCGTCGATGTCGCGGAGGTCGCCGAGCGCCACGCATGGCCGCTCGCCGAATTCGACATCGACTGCAAGCGCCTCGCCGAAATGGAAATGGACGGGCTTGTCTATCTTTCGGACGGGACCGTGAGCGTGACGGACGAGGGCCGCGATTTCGTCCGCTCGGTCGCGGCGGTGTTTGATCGCTATCTGGAGCGCGGGACAGGCGCGCGGCATGCGCAGGGCGTGTGATCTAAAATGGCGGGCTGTGAAGATGGAAAGCGCCCCACAACATCGGATGGATTCGGACCCTCGCAGACTCTGTAAGATGGGCTAGCGGTAGCAATGGATGGCCAATATGTGAATACAGAAAGCGTTCGCTGTTCTGTAGTTTAACGCCAACTGCTCCGACCCGGTAAAGAATACTTACGACAGATTTGATGAACTCATCTGATCTATTATCAGAGTCGCAGTATTTTTCGGCCAAATCATACAGGGGATCAAAGGCAATTTTACCCTCTGAGTAGATTGAAAGAGCGAGATCATCGGGCTCTGTTCCAGTACAAAGGTCGGGCAACATCGTCACGGTCTTTTTCTTCGATCCGATGAAATCGAGCAGCTTCTTTATTGAAGGAAAGGCGCTCTGCCATTCTTGTTCGAGAGCCTCGCGCCGAATGCGCGAAAATTCGATCTCGGCTCTTTTAATTGTTGTCCCCGTAACTTCGTATGTACCTTGAGCAGCGTCCAAGCACTCATTGACAAATGCAATCACATCGCGCGGGCGCATTAGAGTCCGCTCAACAATGTAGTCAAACGGGTCGACGTTACCGACCCTAAAGGGAAAAACGTCCTCGAAATGAATGGCCGCTTGAGTGTACTGCTTTCGAAAAAGAGATTGAATTCTCAAATCGATCAGCTCTTTGAGGAGCGGTTTCGTCCATTTGATGTGAATAAAATAGTCGTCCAACTTCTCCCGCTGAAATGTTAGATCTTTAGTTTCTTGAACGACTCTTTCCAGGACATCTGATCGCAACGCGACGAGAATTTTCAGGTTTTGAATTTTCCGGAAGGACTTCAGAGATTCGACGAGGGCGCGAATTAGCTTAAATCTGACTGCGGCATCTACCCAATTTTCGTCGAGCTTATCGATCAAAATGAAATATTCGTGCATAGTGTCGTCGGCATTCAATTCCTTTAGCATATCGATCACGCCGCCAAGTTCAGCCAGCTGATCAGGATGGATAATCTTTCGGATACGCGTAATGAACTCCGACTTTTTATCGGTGCTAAGTCGTTTGTCGTATTGGCCGCCCGCTTTGAATTTCTCGATTTCTACGCCAAGTTCCATTTGGATTGCGTTCTCAACTTTCTCCGTTAGTTCGCGGATATTCTGGTCCATTGTGATCCAGAACTTTCCCTCCCATTCTCGGAGATAGGTGATGGCGCGTACTTTCCTTGCATCCTTACTGAAGTGATCCCTTATGCGCTCAAAAACTGTCCTAGAGGAAGTTTCATTTTTAACGGCGAATTTCAGACGGATAAATTCGATGCAGAGCACGTGCTTCCACAAGGTTTGGAAGAATAAATCTAGGTCTGCGCCGATACTCTGCAAGAAATTAAGCGCGTCGGAATTTGAAACGTAACTCATCGACATTTCGGAAGGGTCGAGCTCGGTTACGTTCGAAGTTCTCGACATAATATATTTGAGAATGGCTGTTTTCCCGGTACCCGTGCGCCCGTCTAAGACCATTCCTCTAGATTGAACGTCTGCGCTGATTTCGACAGGGGGATAGTGCACGAAGCAGGGCAAAAGAAACTCATCATCGAATTCCGCGGCATTCGATCCGACGGACATTCCCGCCCGAAGAATCACGGGATTCGTGCGTGAGGTAGCCTTCGCCATCGCACCCTGCTTCCCTAGAGCAAAAGTTATTACTTAAAGAGATGCAATAAACGGCCAGAGTCAATTGAATGCTTTCTCTTGAAGTTAGAGCAAGTCTTTCCCCTCGCGCGCCTTCCTAGCAGAACGACAGTCCCGCCTGTCACCGCTGCGGATCGTCGCCCGGCGTCCGCCATGCACAGGGTGTGACCGCCGCCGCCCTATCGGCCAAGTTTCAGTCTAAATTTCTCGACAGCGCCGGCTGTACCAATTTCGCGGCGATCTGATAAAAACGATCATCTTCTGACGCCGATTTTAAGCGCGGCCAAAAATTCCAATTCGAAATCACTTTCGAAATCCCTGCGCCATGCAGGATAAGATTGATGGTAACGCGCCTGTTGCGCGCGCCGCCCGCCACCAAACGCGGAGACCTCGTCATGGAATCAATCTAGATGGCTGAAATGATCGACCGGCATCGCCGCCGCTTCTTTGGCGCCGCGGCAATGACTGTCGCCGCCGCGCAATTCGGCATGATGGAGTCCGCGGCCGCGCAAACGGGCGACACGGGCGCGGCCATACTGCCGCCGATGAAGCGGGGAACGAACACATCCTTCCCGTCGCTGAAGCAGATCGATGCCGGCCTTCTCACTGTCGGTTATGCCGAAGCCGGTCCCGCCGAGGGGCCCGCAGTCCTTCTTCTGCACGGCTGGCCTTATGACATTCACAGCTTTGTCGATGTCGCGCCTCTGCTGGCGTCAGCCGGCTACCGCGTGATCGTGCCTTATCTGCGCGGCTATGGCACGACGCGCTTTCTCTCCGCCGACACGGTGCGCAACGGCCAGCAGGCGGTGCTCGCGGTCGATGCCATCGCCTTGATGGACGCACTCAAAATCGAGAAAGCCATCCTCGGCGGTTTCGATTGGGGCGCGCGAACCGTGGACATCATGGCGGCGCTGTGGCCGGAACGCTGCAAGGCGCTCGTCTCCGTCAGCGGTTATCTGATCGGCAGCCAGCAAGCGGGCAAAATGCCATTGCCGCCGAAGGCCGAACTGCAATGGTGGTATCAATATTATTTCGCCACCGAGCGCGGACGCGCCGGCTACGATAAATATCGCAACGACTTCTCGAAGCTCATCTGGCAGCTCGCTTCGCCGAAATGGAATTTCGACGACGCCACTTTCGATCGCACGGCGGCATCGTTCGACAATCCGGATCACGTGGCGATCGTCATCCATAATTATCGCTGGCGGCTCGGCGTGGCCCAAGGCGAGGCGAAATACGACGAACTGGAAAAGAAGCTGGCGCAGTTTCCGGATATCACCGTGCCGACGATCACGATGGAAGGCGACGCCAACGGCGCGCCGCATCCGGAGCCGAGTTCCTACGCCAAGAAATTCACAGGCAAATACTCGCACCGGACCGTCGTGGGTGGCGTCGGGCACAATCTGCCGCAAGAAGCACCGCGCGCCTTCGCCGAGGCGATCGTGGATGTTGGCACTTCGTGATTGATGGCCCTCATCCTGGGGAGCGCTTCGCAGGAGCGCGTCTCGAAGGACGAGGGCATCACATGCCGGCATTCGGCAAGTAACGCTAACGCTGCCTCATGCTTCGAGACGTGTCCTTCGGACCCTCCTCAACATGAGGAAGTTCACATGCCGAGCCGGCCCTGCGCATCGGCGAGCGTCGCGGCCCAGCGGACTTGGGACTCTTCGTTGTCGGGAACGGCAAAGAGGTTGCAGAGCCAATTGATCGGTTTCAGCGCGCTGGCGCTCATCGGGAAACCGAAGGGCAATTTCTGTCCCGAAATGTCGTCGACATAATAGAGCTTGTAGCCGCTGAGCAGTTTCGGAAACGACTCTAAAGACTCGCCGCTTTGCGCGGTGGTTTGGGGATTATATTCGAAGTGAATGGCGGCCCGGTCCGGCCGCGAGAGCAACGTCTCAGCGCCGCGCAAGACCGACAGTTCGCTCCCCTCGACATCGATCTTCATCAGAGAGGGCATCGCGCCGGAGCTCAATTGAAATTCATTCAAGGTGATCCCGACTGCGTGGGTGAGATAATCGCCGATGTTTTTGTTGATGCCGTTCGGCGTCACCTGCGAGCAGAGCGATTTTTTCTTGGAATAAGTGAGCTGCGTCGGCCCCGCCTGATCGCGCACTGCGGCCGGAAACGGAAAGACTCTGTCCTCTAAGCCCAGGCGGCTTACGGCACTTGAGAGCGCGGCAAAGGTCGTCGGCACGGCCTCGAAGGCATAGATCCGCACTGGCTGCGCGCCGAGCATCTGCGCGAGCTGACAGGAAAAGAAGCCGCTGTTTGCGCCCACATCATAAACGACGGCTTCCTTCTTATCCTGCCGCAACCAGGCCGCACAGAGCTCCAGCTCCTTTTGATAGGCGTCGCGAATATAAAAAGGATGTTCGGCGAGATCGCCGATCTGGCAAACGAACGGATAGCCAAGTCCGCTCTTGGTCACGATCTGCCTTATGCCGATCGCTTTGAGACTTCGCAAGTACGCGAAGCGCAAACCCGCGTTGACCAGGGAAACGTCCGCGAAGCCTGCCGGATCAAGTTCGCCTGCGGAGCCGAGCATCACGCGGCTGCCGCGTTCGATGAGCCATATTTTCGCGTCTTTGGCGTATTGGCCAAAACGCTTGGGCGCAAGCGGCGCCGGAAGGGAGCGGCCTGGATCACTCACTGGCAGGCTACCGGGAGTGTACGCCCTAGGACCTTTTCAAATTTCAAGGAAGAACTCTTCGCGCAAGGGCCGTTGGGAAAGGCCGTTAATAAAAGATGGGACAGCCACAATCGGAGTCAGCGCCGTCAATTGCCACGGCACGGAGCCGCCTCGTTTAGTACCACACCCATCTTTGCATCATTCACAAGCTTCGAACAACGTTAAGAAGCGCCGAGGCTTGAGCAAAATCGTCGCTGCTGCCCAGGGTCTGCTCTTGGTTACCTTTCTAGTTGCGATTGCGGCCAAAAAGCGCTTTCCCTTGCCCATGCCGACCGATCTCGACATCCAAAAAACCTCCGCCCGCGCTTGGTTCGAGTCTCTTCAGACGAAAATCATTGCGGCGCTTGAAGCATTGGAGACCGAATGTCCCGGGCCTTATGGCGACGTCTCGGCACCTGCCCGTTTCGTCACCAATCCTTGGCAGCGGCAGGATCATTCCGGCGAAGATGGCGGCGGCGGCACGATGGCGCTGCTGCACGGGCGGCTCTTTGAGAAAGCCGGCGTTCATGTCTCGACCGTCTTCGGCACTTTCGCGCCGGAATTCGCCAAGCAGATTCCGGGCGCGGATGAAGACCCGCGCTTCTGGGCCTCCGGCATTTCGCTGATCGTCCATCCCGTCAATCCGCATGTGCCGACCGTGCATATGAACACGCGTTTTGTGGTGACGAGCAAAAGCTGGTTCGGCGGCGGCGCCGATCTGACGCCCTTGCTCGCGGCGCGGCGCACGCAAAGCGATCCCGATGCCAAAAGTTTTCATGCCGCGTTCGAGGCCTGCTGCTCGCGCCACAGGATCGCGGATTATGCGCGCTTCAAGGTCTGGTGCGATGAGTATTTCTTTCTGAAACATCGCAACGAGCCGCGCGGCATCGGCGGGATTTTCTATGATTATATCGAGCGCGATTTCGCCGAAACATTCGCCTTCACCCGCGATGTCGGCGAAACGTTTCTTGTCGTTTATCCCGAAATCGTTCGGCGCAATTTTCATCAACCCTGGAGCGCGCAGGAGCGCGAGGCGCAGCTCGTCCAGCGCGGCCGCTATGTCGAATTCAATCTGCTCTACGATCGCGGCACCATCTTCGGCCTGAAGACCGGCGGCAATGTCGACTCGATCCTCTCCTCCATGCCGCCTCTGGTGAAATGGCCGTAGGCGTCATTCTCGTGTTATGCGAAACTGATCGGGTTCGATGGTCCCCGGCTTAGCGGAGCAATGACGATGGAGACGGGAACACAACAACGCCAGCAGCGGATGCTGATCACGCGCCGCGGCGCCCCCGAGGTGCTGGCGCTTGTCGATGAGCCGATCCCTGAGCCAGGCCCCGGCCAGCTTCGGCTTCGGGTGTTGGCGACAGGCGTTGCCTTCGCCGATATTTTGATGCGCGAAGGTCTTTATCCGCATCAGCCGCGTTTTCCTTTCGCGCCCGGCTATGACGTTGTCGGGCCGATCGATGCGATCGGGCCTAACACACAGTCCGATCTGAAACTCGGCCAACGCGTCGCCGCGCTCACCATGACCGGCGGCTATGCGCGTTACATCATCGTGTCGGCGCAGGATTGCGTGCCGGTGCCGGACAATGTCGATCCAGCCGCTGCCGTGAGTCTCATCCTCAATTATCTCACCGCCTATCAAATGTTGCATCGTGTTGCCGCGGTCACCAAAGGCTCGCGCCTTCTGGTGCATGGCGCGGCGGGCGGCGTCGGTCTGGCAATCATCGAATTGGCTTCGCCGCTGGGCTGCATCATTTACGGCACGGCGTCCAAGGCGAAGCATCCGGTGCTGACACGGCTCGGCGTGACGCCGATCGATTATCGTAATGAGGATTTTGTCGCCCGCATTCGCGCGCTGACAGGCACGGGTGTCGATGCCGTCTTCGATGCGGTCGGCGGCAGCTATTGGCGCCGTTCTTTTTCGACCTTGCGGCCCGGCGGTGTGCTGATCGCCTATGGGGCATCGGCGACGACGAAGAATGGGCGGCGCGATTTTTTGAACATCCTGCGCTTTCTCCTCGGCACGCCGCGCTATTCGCCGCTGTCGCTGCTGTCCAAGAGTCAGGGCGTCATCGGCTTCAATGTGACGCTATGGAAGAAGACGCGACCCGAACTTTATCGCGAAGATCTCGCAAGCCTCTTAATCATGCTTGCGGAAGGTAAGATCGCGCCGGTGATTGCTGCGCGCCTGCCGCTGCGCGAGGCCGCGGAGGCGCATCGCATGATCGACAATGCGGCCGTCGCCGGAAAGATCGTGATCGAGCCCTGGGCGTGACGGGCCCCTTGTTCAAAATGCCTTGGCCCCGATAAAGCTCGGAATCTGAGCCGTAACTCGGCTATTATCCTTCCAGTTGAGTGGCTCTGGGCTGAACAAGAGGGACTGACGTCATGGCTTTGAACCGAACGATTTCCGCGGCGCTCGTCGCGGGGCTGGGCTTGGGCTGCCTCTTGGCAGCCGCACCGGCGGAGGCGCGCGTGCGCGTCGGGGTCTTGGAGTGCAACATCGCGCCCGGCGTCGGATTCATCATCACCTCGGATCAGGCGCTTTCCTGCCGCTACAAGTCCGTGAGCGGTTGGGTGGACTATTACGTCGGCACAATCCGCAAATTCGGCCTCACCATCGGCTTCTCCGGCCCCCAGCGATTGGTCTGGGCGGTCTTCGCGCCGGCGGAGCCCGGCGCGCATTATGCGCTTGCCGGCGAATACGTTGGCGCGACTGGCAGCGTCTCGATTGGCGCAGGCCTCGGCGCCAATGTGCTGGTGGGCGGTGGTGCCCAGTCGTTCGCGTTGCAGCCGCTGTCTGTTAGCGCGGACACGGGGCTCAATATCGCCGCGGGCGTCGGCGATCTTATCATTGTTCCCGCGCACGGACCGCAATAGCAAAACGGCGTCAGGTCAGGCTTCGGCAGCGCTGATCGGCGCGTCCGGGAAGGCAAGCTGCTCCCGCGCCCGCCATTCCCGCCCGACATAATTCAGAATGATGGATTTGCGCCGGCCTTGGATCGTGCGTGGCGCGAATCCATGCCAGCTTTCATGGCTCGGCACGAACATCAGGGCGCCGTTGCGCTGGAAGGGCGCGCGCTTGTAAAGTCTGTTGTCCGCGTTATAAACATCCGTCCCTAAACTTGACTGTGAATCATCATCCGCTAATGAAATCAAGCAGGTGAATTTCTTCACACCGATGTCCGTATGAGGCGCGAGCCAGAAGCCGTCGGTATCGATTGCATATTCAAGCCGGAGATAACTGCCGTCGATCGGCGCGCCGCAAAGGCGGCTGATCATTGTCGTCACCGGTCCTGATTGCAGCGCCTCGGCGAGCGTGCGCATGACCGGAAAGCGCGCCATTTCCTCAGTCCCGAAGAAGATCCGCAGCGCATTGTCCTCGCGCTTGCCCGAGGTCGCGCTCGGCGCACCTGCAAGCGGCAGATTCGCCAGAGCGGCAACGGTCGCCTCGGGAAAAAGGCCTTCTGCGTAGAGATGCGGATAGGGCGTCTCATAGCGCTTTGCAGCTGAAAGGCTGTCGCAGAAAGAGGCGGCGATGGTGGCGGGGGAGGCGGTGCTCACGGCGCGACCCATGCCACAAGACCGTGCGTTTGGCGAGCCGGAGCGGGGCGCGAACCTTGCCGCAAGCCCTGCCGGCTCATAGATTGCGCTTCAATTGATTTGCGCCGAAAAGGCTGTGGCGGATCGCGCCGCGGCCTTTTTCATCCCTTTTCCGAGGTCCGAATGAGCGATGCCGCGCCCCTCCATTCCAAGCTGATCATCCTCGGCGCGGGCCCCGCCGGCTACACCGCCGCGATCTATGCCGCGCGCGCCATGCTCAAGCCGACGCTGATCGCCGGCTTCGAGCCGGGCGGCCAGCTGATGGTCACGACCGACGTCGAGAACTATCCGGGCTTCGCCGATCCGATCCAAGGGCCCTGGCTGATGGAGCAGATGCGGCTCCAGGCCGAGCATGTCGGCGCCCATATCGTCGCCGACCATAGCGTCAAAGTGGAACTATCGCGTACGCCCTTTGTGCTCCATGGCGACAGCGGCAAGACCTATTCCTGCGACGCGCTCGTCATTGCCACCGGCGCCAAGGCGAAATGGCTCGAGATCGCCTCGGAGGTTCAATACAGGGGCTATGGCGTCTCGGCCTGCGCGACTTGCGACGGCTTTTTCTATCGCGGCAAGGATGTGATCGTCGTCGGCGGCGGCAATACGGCGGTCGAGGAGGCGCTTTATCTCAGCCATCTCGCCAAGCGTGTAACCCTCGTTCACCGGCGCAATGAATTGCGCGCCGAGCGCATTCTGCAGGAGCGCCTGTTCAATGCGGCCAATATCGACGTGATCTGGGATAGCGCGGTCGAAGAGATTTTGGGCGGCGGTGAACCGCCGGGCGTCACCCATGTGCGGCTCAAAAACGTCAAGACCAATGCGCTGCGCGAGGTGAAGGCCGATGGCGTCTTCGTTGCCATAGGGCATCAGCCCGCGTCCGACCTTTTTGTGGGTCAGGTCGAGGTGAAGCCGAACGGTTACATCAAGACTGAGGGTTTTTCGACCGCGACCAACATTCCCGGCGTCTTCGCCGCGGGCGATGTGGCGGACGATGTCTTTCGCCAGGCCGTCACGGCTGCGGGCATGGGCTGCATGGCCGCGCTCGAGGCCGAGCGCTATCTGAGCGCGAAGGCGCATCAGCGGGCCGCCGCCGAGTAGCGCGGCCCGCATCATCCTTGCTTATGTTTATGCGTCGCAGGTTTTCGAGCCCCAAGGGGCGGAGGGTCAGGCATGGATTGGGACAAGCTGCGCATCTTTCATGCGGCGGCGGAAGCAGGCTCCTTCACCCATGCGGGTGAGGCGCTGGGGCTCAGCCAGTCGGCTGTGAGCCGCCAGGTGAGCGCGCTCGAAATCGATCTCGAAGTCCCGCTGTTCCATCGCCATGCGCGCGGCCTGATCCTGACCGAACAAGGCGATCTCCTGTTCCGCACCGTCCAAGATGTGATGGCGAAACTTGAGTCGGCGAAATTGCGCCTCAACGACAGCCGCGAGAAGCCGCATGGCGATCTGCGCGTCACCACGACTCTTGGCATCGGCACCAATTGGCTGGCGCCGCGGCTCGGCCAGTTCTTGGAGCTTTATCCCGATATCAAGCTGCAAGTGTTATTGAGCGACGACGAGCTCGATCTCGCCATGCGCGCCGCCGATGTGGCGCTGCGGCTGCGCGAGCCCTCACAGCCGGATCTCATCCGGCGCCGGCTTTTCACCGTGCATTATCATCTCTATGCGTCGCCGGAATATTTGAAGCGCCACGGCCAACCGCAGACGCTTGACGATCTCGATAGCCATCGGCTGCTGAGCTACGCCGCATCCTCGAACTCCTTTCTCGACGATCTCAACGCGCTGCTCTATGCGGGCCGCGACCCCAAGAATCCGCGTGAGCCGGTGATGTCGGTGAACAACATCACCGCTCTTCAGCGCGCCGCCGAGGCGGGTGTCGGCATCGCCATTCTGCCCGATTACATCAACATCCCCGCGAAGGGTCTCGTTCAGCTCTTGCCCCACGCGGTCATGCCGGAACTCGAATGCTATCTCGTCTATCCGGAGGAGATGAAGAATGTCGCGCGCGTCCAAGTCTTCCGCGACTTTCTCGTCTCCAATGCACAGCGCTGGGAATACTGAGGCGCCTGCGCCGCGATGCAGCCGCTATTTGCGGCTAGAGACCCAACTGCTTAGATTCGCGGCCGGACGCTGGGGTCAACTGATGCAGAGTGGCGCGGAAATGACCTGCGTCGACGGCGCTACCGACCGCAAAATGCGTAACCATGAATTTTATAAGGCTGGCCGTCTGATTTCTTTGAACGATGTCTATTCCTTTGATCCCGGCAATATCATCGGCCGGCATTTCCGCGAGCCGAAAGAAGGACTTGGTCTCGACGACGGCGCCCGCGCCCCTATATGGCGGATGATCATCTGGCCGACCAAATTTCTGTGACCCAATTGATTTCTTCCCGGGAAGCCCAACTCTTTTGGGGAGACCGGACAACTCACGAGATTGTCGTTTGCACTATTCTTGCAAGGCGAAGTATTGGACAGCGATCCGATGGGAGGGGGCGCTGGCGTTGAGACGCGTATTGGTATTTGCGTTCGCGTTGGGCGCGTCGATCATGGGGGCTGCTGGCCTTGTGGCCGGCATGCTCATGCATGAGCTGCCGCCACCGAAATCCATCGCCACCTACCACGGTGATCCCCGTCGCAGCGGACAATATGTTGCCCCCCATCTGACCTGGGAACGCGCGCATGGATTGCGGATGGACACGAGCTTCCATCCCGTTTTCTCCGGCCATGTTCATGCGCAGCCGCTCTTCTGGACGATTCCCGGGACGTCGAGGTCGCTGGTCATCGTCGCGACGGAAGAAAACGTCGTCTATGCCTTCGATGCCAAGAGCGGCCGCACGGTTTGGTCGCGTGTTCTCGGGCCGCCCGTGCAACGCGGCGAACTTCAATGCGGGGATATTTTTCCGCTTGGGGTGACCGGCACTCCCGTCATCGATCCGGTGCGTCAGGTGCTTTATCTGGATGCGGCCGTGGGGCGCCATGACGGCCCCGGACAGCTCATTTTTGCGCTCAATCTGAAAGACGGTACGCCATTGCAAGGATGGCCCGTCGATCTCGAACATGTGTTTTCAGGTCAAGAGCCGGAGTTCCTGGGCCGGCGGCAAAACCAACGCGGCGCCCTGCTGATCTTCGGCGACATGGTCTATGTGCCGTTCGGCAGCTTTTTCGATTGCGATGCCTATCACGGCACGGTTGTCGGGATTTCGCTGTCCGATCCGCAAAAAGTAGCGCGATGGGCGACGCGAGCGAAAGGCGGCGGCGTCTGGGCGCCGGGAGGCGTTGTTTCCGATGAGGACGGTCTGTTCCTCGCGACCGGCAATACGTTCAACGCGACCGATTGGTCTGACGGCGAAGCGATCATAAGGCTCTCGGCCGATCTGCAGCCGAGCGTTGACGAACACAATTATTTCACCCCCGCCGACTGGCTGCATCTCGATGATGAAGATTCCGATCTCGGCAGCATCGCGCCGATCATGGTGCATGCGACCGAAGGCGCCGACACGCGGCGCTTCGTGCTCGCGCTCGGCAAGGACGGCAAAGCCTATCTTCTCGATCGCGACAATCTCGGCGGGATCGGCGGCGCGGTGGCCATCACCACAATCTCAGCACGCGGGATCTATTCGGCCGCGGCAAGTTACACGATCGAGGGGACGCCCTATGTCGCTTTCCCTGCCTCGGACGCCAACTGCCCGATGGCGGATTCGCGCAACGGCGTCACCGCGATCGCCGTGCATGGCACGAAAACGCCGTCTCTCAATGTCGCTTGGTGCGCGCCGATGCGCGGTCTCGGCGCACCGATCACAACGACCATCGACGGCCGCGCCTATCCGATCGTCTGGATGCTGGGTGCGGAAGGCGACAATCGCCTGCATGCATTCCGTGCCGATACGGGCGAAGTGCTGTTCGACGGGCCGGATCAAGGGCTGAAGGGCCTGCATCGCTTCCAGACGCTGATTGCGACGCGCGATCGGCTTTATGTCGCGGCCGACAACGCGATCTACGCGTTCAAATTCTAGCCCGATCTTCGAGAGTAGGATGCGACGCGCGAAACGCGCTATAGCGGCGCGCGATCTCCTGCGCGATGAGCGGCGTCGCATTGATCGGCTGATAACGCCAATCCTCCAATCTGCCCCGCCAACGCCGGATCGCGCCCTGCGATTGCAGCCGATCGAGATAGACTTTGATCTTGGCGTGGCCGCCTGAGGGCTCATAGACATGGACGGGCGCGCCCGTCGCCGTTACTTCGCCGACCATATTGACGCTGTCGCCGGTCACGACGATCGCATCGGCATTGGCGAGGATCGCGGCATAGGGATTGGGCTCTTCGCCTGTCCAGAGAAAGACGTTTCGCTTGAGTGTGTCGGGCAATTGGCCGAGCGCGGCGACGATTGCTTCGAGGAGGATCGGCGGCGTGCGCCGCGACGGCGTCACCATCAACCCGCATCCGCTTTGCGCGACGTCGAGCGCGATCGCCGCAAGCGCATCGATGTCGTGTTTTTCGAAACGATGATGCTGGCTGTTGCCGCCGAGCACGAGAGCGACGCGCGGGCGCGGCAGGCCTGCGATGCGCAAGTTCGGCGCCGCCCGCTCGGCCGCGAGAACACTTGCCGTCAGACGATTGGCGGGCGTCACCGCGGCAAAAATATTGGCGCCCCTCAGCCGGTCGTGCTCCGGCACGACGATCAGATCCATCGCCTGGCGGCTCCAATAGGGATCTTTGACGAAGACCGTGAAGGTCGCGCCCTTCGAGGCGCGCTTGAGCGCGCGCAGATACGGCACTGCGCGACGCCCGGCGGCGATGGCGAGATCGGGAAAGGGAGGCGCGAGCGGACTGCCGGCGTGGCCCGGCGCCTCATGCGGATCGATCGGCCCATAAGGCATAGCCCAGGCATAGCGGCCCCGCGGTGCAACATGCCGGCGCTCGGGATTCAGGCCCAAGGCTTCAGCAATGCCGAGACATTGGACCTCGTCGCCGATCTTGCCGTCGGTCAGCACCCAGCAGAGCGTGCCTGGCGGCAAGAGGGAATTGCGTGGAAAGCGGGGATTGTTAGGACTTTTTTGCAAATTCAGGAGGAACCTCGGTGCGCCGGCGCTTGAATTATCGACATCGCGATACAATCTAATATTGTGTGGGGTGGAGGGGCTCGTTTCGAACCCTCCAGATCATGGCTGTTCCAGCCCTCCCGGGCGCGTTCAGCCGAAACACCGCACATGGAGTTTCGTGAACGTCTTCATGACGTTTTTTTCGAAATCCCGTGTTGACAGTCTGATCGGCCACGAACTATAACCCGCCGGCGATGGCGGCGCCGCTGCAAAGCGGCCGACGCGGATCGTTTCTCTCGAGTTACTCGGGCTCTAAGCCACCCGACTGAAAAGCCGGGGAGAGGGACGTTTCGCTCTTTCTGGCTTTCTGCTAGGCTATCAGGCTGCCCTGGTGGGGCAGTCTTGCTGTTTGAAATTTGAATAGGAAGAAAGAGAAACGTGGACGGCGGAGTCCTTGCGGAGCGATAGCTTTGGCTTTCGCTCGAGAAGAGACTTTGGCGGTCACGTTTATCAAGTTACATCGTTATTTTCGGTCGCAGCAATGCGGTCGGAAGTTAGATGTGCTTGGGACTCGTCAAATATAAGCATGTCGGAGCGATCCGATGTGCCGACAGAGAGTGACCAGCCAGATTGAATTCTCATTCAAACTTGAGAGTTTGATCCTGGCTCAGAACGAACGCTGGCGGCAGGCCTAACACATGCAAGTCGAACGCCCCGCAAGGGGAGTGGCAGACGGGTGAGTAACGCGTGGGAACATACCCTTCGGTTCGGAATAGCTCAGGGAAACTTGGATTAATACCGGATACGTCCGCAAGGAGAAAGATTTATCGCCGAAGGATTGGCCCGCGTCTGATTAGCTAGTTGGTGAGGTAACGGCTCACCAAGGCGACGATCAGTAGCTGGTCTGAGAGGATGATCAGCCACATTGGGACTGAGACACGGCCCAAACTCCTACGGGAGGCAGCAGTGGGGAATATT